>Ga0334882_1003463_pt1 | contig 14442 bp, 12 predicted proteins | sample GraSluR1_MG_5_FD_207226 | JGI IMG/M metagenome (GOLD analysis project Ga0334882, IMG submission 207226) | Sludge microbial communities from methane-producing bioreactor in Wageningen University, Netherlands - Granular Sludge_15_04-R1 | ecosystem: Engineered > Bioreactor > Anaerobic >... | reverse complement strand
CCTGCACCGCTCTGAATCGATTTTTCCAGATCGGCATCATTTCTTAAAGCTGCTATAACCGGATTTTCTATCAGTACTTCCTTGAGTTTAATCATCAATATATACCTCTTTCAAATTAATTTGTTCACACTGTAAATACTATATATAACAATAACATTACAGCTGCAATTAATTCAAGAAACAAATCTAGAATACCGCTGTAAACAGAAAAGCTCCTGCCAGGCCTCCAATTATCGGTCCGACAACAGGCACCCAGGCATATGACCAGTCCGAATCGCCCTTACCTGCAATAGGCAGAATGGCATGTGCAATTCTCGGTGCCAGGTCCCTTGCAGGATTAATTGCATATCCGGTTGGTCCTCCCAGCGAAAGCCCAAGTGACCATATCAGAAGAGAAACAAAGAATACTCCAAATCCCGGTGCAGCTTTCTGAATTCCTATTCCGAGAATTCCAAATACAAGAGTTGCCGTTCCGAGAAATTCAGTTAAAAAATTCAGCGGTAATTTTCTTATAGCCGGTGCAGTACAGAATATACCGAGCTTGGCCGCCTTGTCTTCCGTCACTTCCCAGTGCGGCAGATATGTAAGCCATACAAGTGCCGCCCCGGCTATTCCTCCAAGCATCTGTGCACATATATAACCCGGTACCTGTGATACAGGAAATTTTCCTATTGCCGCAAGTGCCAGTGTAAGTGCAGGATTAAAATGCGCCCCACTGACATTTCCAAATATGAAAGCAGGTATTCCAACTGCAAATGCCCATCCGGTAGTTATAACCATCCAGCCTGCATTCTGTCCCTTGCTTTTTACAAGAGTGCAGTTTGCACACACCCCGTCTCCAAGATATACTAAAATCATCGTTCCAACAAATTCTGCTGCCAATTTTGTCATCATTTCTACCCCTACTCTTCCTATATGCTTTTAACCGATTACATAGCACATAAAATAATTTTTTCGCGAAAAGAAGCCGTCATTAATAAAGCTACTTTGCATAGCTTTATTAATGACGGCTCTCACACTCTCTGCCCTTTACTATATTTTATATTATAGTATATAGACCATACTATTTCAATAGTACCCGGTAAAATTCTCATGACTTTTTGATAGATACACTCTTTATTTTATCGTCTATATTATCAATTGCCTTTCCCTTTCCTCCTCTGTTCTGCAGCTTTATATCTGTCAGGGGTATCGTAGAATTCATACCTTTTGAATAGTTTATATCAAAGTAAAGCCTGCTGCTTTTTTTCAAGACATTTGAATAGATTACCCTGTCACTTTCCTCCAGTTTTATGCCAAGTGAGCCCGATGCAATTCTGCCGGAAGCATTCACGTCACTGCCCGAAAATTTTATTGACATGCCATTTCCCGTAAACATGATTATTTCTGAATCTTCATCCTCCGAATACACTATATCCGTTAAAATGTCATCCCTGCTCTTAAATTTATAGGCAGCCGCCCTGAGTCCCACATCTTCAAAGCGTTTCAGTTCCGTCTTTTTCACCATTCCATTCCGGGTAAAAAAGTATATATATCCGGTGTTGAAATTGTCAACGGAAAGCAGCTTCAATATGTCGGACCTATGGTGAATTTCAAAAAGATCTTCTATGTGTATGCCCTTTTCAATATTCTGCAGCATGATCGAGGGCATTGAAAACACATCCCCATTTTTTCCAAATACAAGCAGGGTACATGATGAGTTTGTATTCACACCAAAAGTCCTCCTGCTGTTGGAAGCTGATTTCAGCATTCCATCTTTGTCTATTGAGATATAGAAATCTTCATGATGCCGGCTATCTACAAAATCCACCTTTAAAATTCTATCTTTCGGGGGAAGGTGAAACATACTTGTACTCACTATATTTCTGTCCTCCGGGTCGATCTTAAGTTCAGGTATGGTAAAATCAAGTCCCAGCTTCGTAATTATACTCAAAAATGTTTTGCCTCTTTTTTCGGAAACCAGTCCGGCACTTAAAAGTTTTTCACCTTTCCTGAGTTTTATGGCCGAGAGTTTCGTATAGGCGGTCCTGAAGCCATTTACTGCAGTTTTCTTTATACCTCCAGTGTCGGTAAACAGTATGAAATTGTTCCCGTAATCCTCATTTTTCAGGCTTACTACAGAAACTATGCTTTCACGTGAAGTGTCCAGCCCCTTTATGACACTGTCAAGCTTCTCGCCTTTCTCCTTCCACTTGAACTCAGGTATATCGATTCCCTTCAGCTGGTACATGTTTCCTTGGTCCGTAAAAAACATTACTGTGTCCCCGGTGCTGGAGTTTAGAAGAAATCTATTGCAGTCACCTTCCCTATAATCTATTTCATCCACATTTTTGCTGGAACGATTATAGCTCTTATTCGATATTCTCTTTATAAAGCATTCCTTTGACATGGTAATTACAATGTCTTCTTCTATTATGATTTCATCAATCTGGATTTTTGCACTGCTGTCATCCTCCAGAATGGAAGTTCTCCTGTCATCCCCGTATTTATCCCTTATTTTTCTCAATTCACCTTTTATAACCTTGAACTGCTCACTTTCACTGGACAATATGAGTTCCAGTTTATCTATGTAACCGTACAGTTTCTTATGCTCTTTTTCAAATTCAACTATCTCAAGCCCGGTAAGTCTGTAGAGCATAAGTTCCAGTATTGCCTCCGCCTGGATCTTCGTAAAGCCGAACTTGTGTGCAAGATTATTTGAGGCATCTTTTCGTGAATTTGAACTTCTTATTGTCTTTATGATCTCATCCATTATTCCAATGGCCTTTATGAAGCCCTCCACTATGTGGAACCTCTTTTTGGCTTCGGAGAGTTTCTTTTGGGTCCTTCGTACAAGCAACTCCCTCTGGTACTTTATAAAGTACTCAAGTATGCTTTTCAGGGAAAGTACAACCGGTTTTCCCTCTGCAAGTGCCACCATATTGAAGGAAACGCTGCACTGGAGATCCGTCTTCTTAAAAAGGTATTTCAATATTTTTTCGGCACCCTCATGATCCATTGACTTTTTGAATTCAATTACGGCTCTTATACCGCTCCTGTCAGACTCATCTCTTATATCATAGATGCAGTCGAGAGTTTTGGAATGTTTTTTGTCTGCAGTCATTTCTGAAATTGTCTGAAGAAGTCTCGCCTTGCTTCTCCTGTACGGAAATTCCGTTATCACTATTGCAAGTCTTCCATTTTCCAACTTTTCTATAGAAGTCTTCGCCCTCAGGGTGACCTTTCCCTCTCCCGTACTGTAGGCGGATTTCAGTGACTCCCTGCCTATTATTATCCCTCCTGTGGGAAGATCCGGTCCCTTGACGTACTTCATAAGTCCATCCGTATCAAGATTCGGTTCATCTATAAGTGCTACTGCAGCATCTATTACCTCCCGCAGATTGTGGGGCGGTACATTGGTTGCGAGCCCTACTGCTATTCCAAAAGCACCATTTACAAGCAAATTGGGATATCCTACCGGAAGTACTTCAGGCTCCTTTTCAGACCCCGAGTAATTGTCTATCATATCCACTACATCATCTTCCATATGGCTCACCATCTCCACTGCAATTGGAGTGAGCCTGGCTTCCGTATAACGCATGGCGGCAGCATTGTCTCCGTCCTGGCTTCCCCAGTTTCCGTGGCCGTCTATAAGAGGCATTCTCGTAGTAAATTTCTGGGCAAGTATCACCATTGCATCGTATACGGAGGAATCACCGTGGGGATGGTATTTACCGAGTATGTCCCCCACTATTCTGGCAGATTTGTAATATGGCCTGTCTGGAAAAGCTTTCAGCATATAGGCTCCGTATATTATTCTCCTGTGGACCGGCTTCAGACCGTCCCTCACATCCGGCAGAGCCCTGTCCTTTGCCACCTCCACTGCGTATGGAAGATAGTTGTCCGGCATAGCTTCCTCTATTGAAATCCTCACTATATTCTTGTCCTTTGGTATTATTGTCTTTCTCGCCAAGTCAAACCGTCCTTTCTTTTTCAGCATGCAATTATGGATTGTTTAAAACTGCGCATACTTGTACATGTACTTTTTCCTCGGTGCCACAACATCTCCCATGAGTAGGGAAACCATTTTTTCCGCTTTTGCCGCATCATCTATGGTTATCTGCTGGAGTGTCCTTGTCTCCGGATTCAAGGTAGTTTCCCAGAGCTGATCAGGATTCATCTCTCCAAGTCCCTTATATCTCTGTATAAGCGCACCTCTCCCGACTTCCACCTTTGCTTTTGAGAGCTGCCTTTCACTGTAAGCATACCTTACAATCTGTTTTTTTCTGTTCTCCCTGTATACTTTATAAAGAGGCGGAAGTGCTATATACAGGTGCCCGTTTGAAATAAGCTGCCTCATGTATCTGTATATGTAAGTCATCCAGAGAGTCCGGATATGATATCCGTCCACGTCTGCATCGCTCAGTATTATTATCTTTCCATATTTCAGATCCTTTTCCTCATAATTTTCAAGTATGCCCGTGCCTATGGCTGCATTGAATATTTTAAGTTCCTCACTTCCAATTACATTTTCCAGGTTCTGCTTCTCAGTATTCATTATCTTTCCCTTTGATGGCATTATTGTCTGGAATCGCCTGTCTCTTGCCTGTTTTGCAGATCCACCGGCAGAATCGCCTTCCACTACTATGAATTCACAATTTGAAGCATCCTTCAACGTGCATACTGCAATTTTTCCTGCAAGGGGTGCCGCCCCTTTTCCTATTTTCTTTTTCTCCGCATCATTTATTTTCTTTATTTTTTCCCTTCTGGCCGCCGACTGAAGGGCATTGCCTATTATGGCAGAAGCAGTCTCCTTGTTGTCCTCTATCCATTCCGAAAGCTTCGTATAGGAGAGATCATTCATAAAGGTGTATGCCTCGGTATTCCCAAGTTTTGTCTTTGTCTGCCCTTCAAATATGGGATTACTTATCCTCACCTTGATTATGGCTGTCATTCCCTCTCTCAGATCATCACCTTCAAAATTTTCATTCTTGTACAGGTCCAGCTTTCTGCCACAGTCTTTGAACGCCCTTGTCATTCCTGTTTTGAACCCGCTTTCATGGGTCCCGGCCTCCCTGGTTGGAATATTGTTTACATAGCTTGCTATATTGTATGCAGTTGAATCCGTAAACTGTATGCAGACTTCCCCGTGAACATTTATTCCATTTATCTGTCTCTCACCTTCAAACAATATTGGATCCCTGTGAATGGGTGTCTTGCTTTCATTCAAATACTCCATAAAATCAAGGAGCCCGCGGCTGGAGTGATATTTTCTTTCCACCGGTTCACCGGATCTGCTGTCTACGAGCTTCAAGGTTATTCCTTTATTCTGGAATGCAAGCTCTCTCAATCTCTCATCTATTACATCCAGTTTGAAGTCAACTGTTGAAAACACCCTGTCATCCGGCATGAATGTAACCTTGGTTCCGGTAGAATCCGAAGTCCCTACTACCTGGAGGCCTGTTACGGATGTCCCGGGCATATTTTTCTTGAGTGACCTGTCATAGGCATACTCGAATCGCTGCCTGTATACGTGTCCATTTTGCCTTACCTCCACCTCCAGCCATCTTGAAAGGGCATTTACAACAGCTGCCCCTACTCCGTGAAGGCCTCCTGATGTCTTATATACACTGTTGTTGAATTTGCCTCCAGTATGAAGTTCTGTAAACACCATCTCAACACCTGTCTTTTTCTTTACAGGATGAACTCCCGTAGGAATTCCCCTGCCGTTGTCTTCTACAGTTACACTGCCATCTTCATTTAAAACAACTACTGCATAGCTTCCGAAACCGTTTGAAATTTCATCTATAGAATTATCCAGTATTTCCCATATGCAGTGATGGAGTCCCTTGCTCCCTGTAGAGCCTATGTACATTCCCGGCCTTACCCTGATTGGTTCAAGTTTTTCAAGGGAAGTAAGAGAATTGACATCATAGACTTCACTATCCGGGTTTATATGATCCATATTTTTACCTCCAAAGATTATTCATTATATAATTTCAGCTATTAAAAAAACCTCCTAATTTAATTATAGAAGGTTCAAAATTATTATATATATATAATTCAAATTATGCAAATCTATTTGATAGTTTTATTTCTCTCTACAAATCTTCCAAGGAAAAAGAAAAGAACACCTACTCCAATACCTGTCTGCACACAGAATAGAAGACTTTCAATTTCTCCGGGGAGCTCTCCTCCAATCAACTTTTCCATGACCGGTGTAGCCCAGGGTTTATATTCACTTCCCTTGATCTGTGAAACCACCTTGCTTCCCGCATCGTCAGAACCTCCGAATTCGGCACCTTTCAGGGTGAATAAAGGTACAACGGCAATAACCAGGGCAATGAGCAATAAAATTATAATCTTTTTTTTCGTCTTTCTATTCATCAGTTTTCTCCTTTCTTCAAAAATCCAATACCTGTCAGTTCGGATTTTGCGTAGGTTTCAAGGCACATGACTATAACAACACTTAAAATACCTTCAATGATGGCCAGCGGAACCTGTGTAGGAGCAAATACTGCAAGAAATTTGGCTGTAGATGCCGGTACGCCGCCGTTTGAAGACGGATATGCAAGTGCAAGCTGTATACTTGTCACACAATAAGTAAACAGATCACCGATCGATGCTGCCAGAAAAATACCCACATGTTTGTTTACCTTCAGCTTCTGACACAGTTTATAGATCGCATAGGACACCAGCGGACCTGCAATGGCCATTGAAAATGTATTGGCGCCCAAAGTAGTCAGTCCACCGTGTGCAAGCATAATTGCCTGAAAAATTAATACAATAATACCTAAGATTGATACTACGGTCGGTCCGAACAAAATTGCACCAAGTCCTGTACCTGTCATGTGTGAACAGCTTCCAGTCACAGAAGGTATCTTCAAAGATGAAACTATAAAAATAAATGCACCTACCATGGCAAAAATAGTGATGGTTTTACGATTTTGGGACAATGTTTTTTTAATAGACAGGTAACCTGCCACCAGGAAGGGAATACATACTGCGCCCCATATGATACAATATTTCGGCGGAAGATATCCCTCCATGATATGCATTGCATTTGCCACCGGAACTATTCCAAGAAACAATGCAAGAACTGCTGAAATTGTAACAGCTTTTTTTTCTTTAAGATTCATTTTATTTTCCTCCTTGTTGTCCTCAATTTATTTCAGAATTTTTTTTAATTCCTGTATATTTTTAGGATAACTTTTCATATTCTCCAGTAGATGTTTTTCTGCAAGCAATTCGCAGACTTCCAGCATGGTGGGCTGCTTCAGATTTGCCTGTTTTAAAGCTTCCATATTGTTGAAAATTTCCAGCGGCGTTCCATCTGCAATGATCCTTCCTTTGAAAAATACAAGTATCCTTTCAGCCCACCTATATGCAAAATCCACATCATGTGTGGAAATCAGGATTGTCTTGCCCTCCGACGCAAGTTTTGCCAGGACTTCCTCCAGCATCATTGCATTTAGAGGGTCCAGTGCTGCAGTGGGTTCATCAAATATAACAATTTCCGATTTCATGGCTATGATGTCTGCAATGGTAACACGCTTCTTTTCACCACCGCTCAAGTAGTGCGGCGGACGATTCTTCAAATCTGTAATGTTCATGTATTCCAATGCTTCTTCAACCCGTTTCCTCACTTCTTCTTTTGGAAGTTTTAAATTCATGGGACCGAACCCAACCTCTGCCATAACTGTAGATGCTATAATTTGATTGTCTGCATCCTGAAATACAATTCCAATATTTTTTCGAAGCTCCTTTAAATTTTTTCTATTGATAACCGTACCACGATAAATGATTTTCCCCTGTTCTGCCGTAATAACTCCGTTGACATTCAAGAAAAATGTTGATTTACCAGATCCATTTGAGCCAATCACGGCAATTTTTTCGCCTTCATATATATCCACATCTATTCCGTTTAATGCATGATCCCCATTTCCGTAAGTATAGTGTAAATTTTCAACCTTCAATATTATCTTTTTCATAGCTGCCCCCTCCTATTGTGTAAAAGTCCATAGTAAAATCAAGAAAATTATGAATAATACTGCCGGGGCAATATGTCCTGCTGCCAGTTCTTTTTCTTCCCTCCAAAATACAAGTTCTCCATCATAACATCTGGCTTCCATGGCATCATAATAAGCTGCAGCCTTTTTCAGGGAAATGATCAGCATGTTGCTTACAATACTTCCGAAAGTATGGCAGGAAGTTTTGAAATCACAGAAGCCCTGACGTGACTCAGCAGAATTTCTCATTTTAGTATAAGCATCCATCAAGATGAAAATATATCGATAGATTATATCCATCAATTCTACAATGAGCTTTGGTACATGGACTTTTCTAAGTACATATATAATCTCGGAAGATGGGCTGGACAGCGTCATCATCTGCACGGCACTCACGGCTGCAAAAACCTTCAGAATTAAAAAAAGCACTTCCCTAAGTTTTTGCCGGGACGTAAATACATAAAAGAAACCAAGATGCATATTATATTGTCCAATGGGCTGCCTTGAAAAATCAACGGCAATTGTAAAAGTCCCAAGTATAATGAATGCTATTGGAATAGCCAGTATCGACAAATATTCACGTGCTGGAAGTCCTCCCTTTACAATTGTCAGGTAAGCCATTGCAACAATAATTGAAATAGATACCAATGGGTTGTCCAAACCAATACACAGGATCAATGTTGCAATGGAAAAGAATACTTTGAAAGTAGAATTCCAATTATTTATTCCGGAATTATAGGCATATAAATCAATTGAAAAACCTTCCCCATGATGATGCCCGCACTTGCAATAATTTTTTCCCAATTCACTCCTCCTTTAATTATGCTAAAATTAAAAATCCCTCTCAACTCAATAGTCAAGAGGGTAAAAAAAGTCACGGCAATATAAAAATATCCCAGACATCCCCCTATACATCGTAGAGTTGATCGTACACCATTACAGGCAGGTATTCTGACTCAAGCATCATTGCCCTTATAACCTTCCCGGTTTCCCAGTGGCATATTTATAAAGGCTCATCTTTTACAGCGGCGGGACCGTGCAGGACTTTCACCTGACTTCCCTTTTAATCCAAAGCAATTTGCAACTTTGTCACCTGTAACGTATATTAACTTTTAGCATTGTTGTTTAGTCAAATATATCAAATATTCATCATTATGTCAATTCTGCTGCATGTTTTTCAAGTTTGAATTTGTCAATTATTTTATTCAGTTTTTCTGCCATTTCAGCCTGTTCCTGTGCCGCAGTATATATCTGTTCTATATTTTCAGAAGCATTATTTGTGCTCTCTTTGATAATATCCGTGTTGCTTGACGACTTTTCAAGAAGTTCGGCCATGTTTTGTGATGCACGGCTTATCTGATCCATAGTTGCACTCAGCTCCTCCGACATGGCAGCTATCTTTTCCGATGAAGAACTTACAACATCTGAATCTCTATAGTATTCACCGCTCATATTTTCAAAATTTTTGAACTGGGGACCTATTTGATCTTTCATGAATTTCAATATTTCACTGCTGTTGTCACAAATATTCCTGAAGGCGAACCCAACCTTTGATATGGTGTCCTCAATTTTTGTCACAGCTTCAGAAGACTGTTCTGCCAGTTTCCGTACTTCTTCTGAAACTACCGCAAACCCCTTTCCATGCTCGCCTGCCCTGGCTGCTTCAATTGCCGCATTAAGCGCAAGAAGATTTGTCTGTTCTGCAATGGATGCTATTGTATCAGCCATTGTTTTTATATCACCGACAATCTTTCCATCCTCGATGGCCTTCAATATGCTTTCTTCTTTTTGTCTGTACATGTTTCCTATTTTGTTCACGGCTTCGTTTATATTACTTTTGAACTTAATTGCCCTGTCCTTTGAATCAATGGATGTCCTGCTTCCTTCCTCCGCACTTTTAGCCAATTCATCAGCACTTGAATTGACTTCCTGTACAGAAGCACTTATCTCTTCCGAAGAAGAACTGTTTTCCTGAAGTCCATCTATTATGTTATTTGTCGAATCAATTATGTTTCTAAATTTAAGTGCTATATCTTCCACAAGAGATGACAGTCTGCTGCTTGTATCTCCCATATTTTTTGCATCTTTCCTGATTGTTCCTATAAGCTCCCTGATGTTTTTCTGGGCACTTTCAAGAGCGTTAATAGCCTGTCCAAATTCATCATTTCTTTCCAGCTTGTAGTCATGAGAAAAATCATATTTAGATAAATTTGTTGCAAAATCCACTACTTTCAACAAATGAATTCCTATATCCTTTGCAGTAAATATTCCTATAAATATAGAAAGCCCAAGTCCCAGCAGCATTATCACAATGCTCATAATGGTTGATCTATAAAACACCTGATGATTTTCACTATTGGAAAGCCCGGCATTCTTTTTATTATTTTCTATCAACAGAGCTAGATTTTTCGATATATTTTCTCTTACCGGGGATATGTCCTTATTTTCATTTTCCGCCTTTTTGTACTCTCCTTTTGAAGCAAGGGCAGCTGCCTTATCTGTAGAATTCATATATTGAACAAGCTGACTTTTTATGTTTGCCCATGGGCTTCTTTCAGAATATGTAGAATATACTTTGTTATATTCAAGTATATTTTTATTGATTCTATTTTCACTCCTTTTAATATCGGATAGAGTTTCCTCCCTTTCCCATGGCCTGTTTTGATATATGAGCTTCAAAAGATCCATCCTTATTTCAGTGACATTCTGTTCTGTATCAGTGAGAAGGTAAATACTGCTTAGATTCCTGCCATACATATTTTCCGAATTCGAATCAATTTTTCGAAGTCCGGTTATATCGGTTATGCCAATTATAAAAATTAGTAATGCAACGATTACAAAAGAAAGTACCAATCTTGTTCTTACCTTTAAATTGCTCAAGATATTCATTTCAAACCCTTCCTCTCAACTCTACAATAATTATTCAAAAGCTGTCCTCTGAACCACTTTCAATATCAATATCCAATCTTTCCACAATCAAGTTCTTGTACTTTTTTCCTGAGCGCCTTCCATTTAAAATATCAGTGAGGTAATTTTCATTTACCCCTATTTCACTTGATAATTCTCTCTGAGTCATATTCAGATCTATAAGTCTCTTTTTTACTTTGATGCCAAACATAGTTGTTTTTCTCCTACCTTTGATAGTATCACCCCCCTAACCTTATAAATCAACAACTACATTGAGATTTTCTGTTAATTTATGGAATTGAAATGCTAGTTAAGTTATATTTTAAATTAGAAGTGTGTTAAAATTATGGTATAATACCATATCTTAGTGTAAAGTTGTACTACCACACTAAATTTCTTTAATTATTCTTGATAACGATCTTTAAGCTACTAATACATGGATCTATGAATTAAAATATAAATAACTTAATCTTATATTAGTCAGGAGGTATCTGTTCAATGTGTAATTTAGGTGAAAGACTGGAGCATATTTTAAAATATTTCAACACTACAAAAAAAGATTTTGCTCTGTCTATAGAATACTCTCCAGGAAATGTAACCGATTGGATAAAAGGGCGATACAAGCCGTCCAGCAGGGCACTTATAAACATAGAAAAAAAATACGGCATCTCACAGAGATGGCTTATAGAAGGCATGGGAAATATGTTTGTCAGATCACCCGGAAACATTATCATCGATATAAATGAAAGTAAGATTTCACTCGCAGCGAACGTTAACAACTGTAATATTAAACTGACAGGCGGCGAGGCAGACCTTATAAAAATGTATAGAAAATTGGATGAAAAGAACAGAAGAAAAGTTGCAGTATTCGTAGAAAAACTAATTAAAAGTTCCAATTTAGAAGAAAATCCAACATAGAATTATCTTTTTTGATGTATTTTCGTATCTTTTTCAGATATATGACTTTATACGCACGCTAATAGAGAGACAGATTATCATTAATCCATCTCTCCAATTCTATTATTTCTATATGTCTTTTGCGGCAGCAGCCGCTACCTTAAAGAGAGCTATCAAAATATCCTTCTCATAAGGTGGAACATTTTCAAACCCCTGTAGAAATACTACATGCCTTCCATCCAGTTCCACCTTTTCCTGGGGCATGAAGGTTTCCTCCCCGGCTCCTGCAACATATGCAATTCTCTTTGTAAATCTTTCCGAGAAGATAACCTGGGTTCCGGCGTAGAATTCAGCCGTATTTTTGCAGATAACTTCAAATAGCCTCTTTATATTTTCACATTTGAGTATCTCCTCAAGGTTGCGCACTACAAGTTCTTTAAAATCCACCTTATATATACACATCCCTCTGCCCGTCCGAGATCAGCTGGAGTTTCTTCCTTATTATATTTTGCTTCGCCTCGTCAAATTCCCCTATGGTCTGATCTATTACGCTGTTTCCTACTGCTTTTGTATCAGGAGATGCATAATCCAGCAGATATTCCTTGAAGGTAAATATGGCATTTGGAATACAATAATTGTGAATCAGGGACTTCTTGGCTATACTCATGAAATGGGACCCCGTTCTTCCACACCTGTAGTCTGCCGTACAAAAAGAAGGTATACATCCCTGTCTGCATACGTCCCTGACTGCCTCGTCAAGACTCCTCATGTCACCAAGCTGAAATTGCTCCTTCTCAGGTATGAGCCCCCTGTCATACTCGGTATATCCTCCAATTCCAATTCTTGATCCGGCATCAATCTGTGACACTCCAAGAGGCAGTACCTCTTCTCTGACTTTTGTACTCTCCCTTGCAGTTAAAATCATTCCAGTATAAGGCACTGAAAGTCTCAAAATCGCAACAAGCTTCTTAAAATCATTGTCCGATACTCTATATTTCGGTTCCAGAGTATATGGCACGTCAAGTGCCGGCTCTATTCTCGGGAAAGATATGGTATGAGGTCCGACTCCACCGAACATCTTTTCAAAATGAATTGTATGGTAAAGCAGCCCCATAACTTCAAATTTCCAATCGTAGAGCCCGAACAGGGCACCTATCCCAAGGTCGTCAATTCCAGCCTCCATGGCCCTGTCAAGTCCATACAGCCTCCATGCATAATTGGCTTTCACATCTCCATGTGGATGAATTTTTCTGTAGGTATCATGGTGATAGGTTTCCTGGAATATCTGAAATGTCCCTATTCCAGCTTCATGAAGCTTTTTATATCCGTCTACATCCATAGGTGCTGCATTTATATTGACCCTTCTTATTTCTCCCCTGCCAACTTTTGTATCGTAGACAGTTTTTATTGTTTCAGCTATAAAATCCGCATCATACATTGGATGTTCACCATACACGAGTATCAATCTTTTATGTCCTGCCCTTTCAAGAACCTCAACTTCACTTCTAAGTTCATCCATGGTGAGTGTCTTTCTCTCTATGGCGCCATTGTCCCTTCTGAATCCACAATAGAGACAATCATTTATACATTTGTTTCCAACGTAAAGCGGTGCAAAAAAGACTATTCTCTTGCCGTATACTTCTTCCTTTATCTGCCTTGCAAGCGCAAACATCTCTTCGAGAAGCTCCTCGTCCTGTATCTGAAGCAATTTTGCAGTTTCTTCCGGTTCAAGCCTTACCTTGTTTCTGGCCTTGTCAAATATGGCCCTTATTTCACTTTTTTCTGGATTTTTTGCCTCATCCAGCTGTTTCCAGATCTTATCATCATCGATAAAATCCTTGAATTCAGGATCAAGATACTTTTTATCTATCTTCATTGATTTCCTCCCAATAAAAAAATTAAACTCTCCAAAATAATGCTGAAAGTTTAACTAACTCATACAAAATCGTATCAAACAGAATACATTTTGTCATAAATATGTTCTATCAGCATTTTGCTCGGATAATTCTTTGCAATCTGGCATAGATTTTTACTTTATTCCTTAGAAACAGAACATCTATAACTAAAGATTTATCTATATTGTATACTTATAAGGTAGTGATTGTCAATAAAATTATTGATAATAATTTAACGCATAAATGTATCGATACATTTTTCAAAAAATCTATTTTCGTATACAATTTAATAAATCTCAAACAGAAATTGGAGGAAACAAACATGTCAAATTATAAATTAAATAAAAATTTAGCTCAAATGCTAAAGGGTGGAGTAATAATGGATGTAGTAAACAAGGAGCAGGCGTTGATCGCTGAAAAGTCAGGTGCCTGTGCAGTAATGGCCCTTGAAAGGGTACCTGCGGATATAAGAAAGCAGGGTGGCGTTGCAAGGATGTCAGATCCAGAAATGATAAAAGAAATCAAGGATGCTGTTTCCATACCGGTTATGGCAAAGGTCAGGATAGGTCACTTTGTTGAGGCACAGATCCTGCAGCAATTAAATATAGATTTTATAGATGAAAGTGAAGTTTTAACTCCGGCTGACAACTCCTATCACATAGACAAATGGAACTTCAAGGTACCTTTTGTATGCGGTGCCAGGAACCTCGGGGAAGCATTGAGGCGAATAGGTGAAGGGGCCTCCATGATAAGGA
>Ga0334882_1003462_pt1 | contig 14446 bp, 10 predicted proteins | sample GraSluR1_MG_5_FD_207226 | JGI IMG/M metagenome (GOLD analysis project Ga0334882, IMG submission 207226) | Sludge microbial communities from methane-producing bioreactor in Wageningen University, Netherlands - Granular Sludge_15_04-R1 | ecosystem: Engineered > Bioreactor > Anaerobic >... | reverse complement strand
CTCCGGTCGCCGTGACAGGTCGACGCTGGGCCGACTCCTGTCACCAATAGCAAAGGAGGGGGAGGGGAGAGGTTTTTTCGGGTTCTCCACATATTTCTGGGGATCGGCACTTGCATCCCTTGCACCGGGCGGAACAGGTCCTGCCGTGACGGCCATGGCCACACTCTGCGATCCCTGGGCATCCATGGCCGGTACCGCCTGGGGAGGACAAGGATCCTCTCTGGGAAAGACCTGGGTCGGCAGTTTGACCTGCCTGCTGGTATCATCGATGACCGGTCTTTCCTTCGCCGTCCTCTTCCCCCGGGCTGGCATCTCGCTGCAGCAGACATTGCTGGCCTCGGTGGCGATGACAGCGGCAGAAAGGTACTCCCCGGGGGAGTTCGACAACCTCTCGATACAGGTTGTCGGGGCAGCGGTTGTCACCCTCTCTTCCTTTGGCTCTCTCTGAGGCCTAGAGGGCTTTTGCCAGGGACCCTTTCAAAGACCTCCTCATGATAAGGCACTGGTCCCTGAAGGCGGCCACTTCGGCCTCCAGGTTCGGGTTGGGGGACTCCCCGAAAGAGGCGTGCATGACCGGTGCGACAAGTCCAGGGTCGACCCTCCTTCTCGCCTTGAGCATTCCCTTTATCCTTGCAGTGGCGACCCCTTCCTGCATGCACGTGAAGGGCCCCACGTGGAAGACCCCGCATACGGGGTTCTCCGGATCCTCTTTGAGCCTTCCCGAGAGGAAGGCGTTGAACAGTCCGATGGATATTGATGATTCTCCGGTTATATCGGAGTGATAGATCCCCTCGCGCTCCACTTCCGGAAGGGTGTCCTCGGGATGAGGCAGCACCTTCCTGTCGCCGAGGATGTCGTTCATGCCCCTTTCTATCATTTTCTCGGCGAAGTTCATGTACAGGGCCGCGGCCTTCAACTCCAGTCCGGGACTCTTCCTTGATGCTATATGGATGACATACCGCAGCCACTCGGTGACCGGTCCCCGGACCATCTCCAGCCCCTCCCTCTCGAGCAGCTCGACTACTTGCCCAGTGTAAGGATCGTGCTGTCTCATGTAGATCTCGCCCAGGTAGAGGACCAGTGGGGATCTTTCATGGCTTTCAGGGCAGAGAGAGCTGAAGACCTCAGCTGTTCTCCTCCCCCACTCAACAATGCCCTTGAGAGAGGCCCCTTCCCGGCGGAAGGTCTCTTCAAGAAGACTTAGCCTTTCCCGGGCTGTCTTGTTGAAGGATCCCCTGTCGAAAGAGTAGGGGCGGAAGCGGAGAACCAGGTCGTCGAAGAGGTCCGCGGCCCTTATGGCGTTGTAGATGTCGCGGAAAAAACCGGTCCTTGTCATTAAAGGCCAGGTTATGCCGAGGATCTTCGGGTCGAGGTAGCCCTTCTCTGTCGTAGGCGAGACAATGGGAATGCTCCCGAATCCCAGGCTGTCCAGACTCAGGGCCAGCACTTCTGCGTACTTCCCGAACCGGCAGGGTCCGCTCGTGGTGGGCATGAAGACGAGATACTCGCTGCATACCCTCTCCTGACCCTTCTCTCTGGCCTCCCGCTCCAGGAAGGATATCAGATCACCGATCACACCCCTAAGTGGGAAACAGGTCTCGGTAGAGATGAGCCTTTCGGCGGTCTCCCTGGATCCGGGCGTATCGGTGGGGGCCACTATGGCATCTATCCCCCAGTATTTTGCAGCGGCCGCTCCGAGGGTGCTGGCGTTGCCCATCCAGGGTACCAGCCATCTTCTTCCCTCGATCCCGTCAGGCGATCTCCGGACGAAGGAGAACCTTTCCAGAGGTGTCTCCTTCGGCTGCCACCGGGAGGCCACCCTTTCAAAAGCCTCGGCCCTCGTTACAAAGGGAGCGTTGTTGGTCTGGGCATCGGTCAGCAAGTGCAGGAAGGGTTTTCCCGCCCTTCTGAAGATAGCGTCCTCCATGATGAATTTGATGGAGTCCGGACCGCAGGCAAAGTTCATTTGTCTGACAGGGAAAAGCCTTTCATGCCTCGCGGTGAAGATGGAGGCCTTGAGGATCTCGGAGCTGTGCTCCCAGTATTCGTTCTCCACCAGGTCGTCGATGGGAATATCCGAAAAGAGATGTCTCAGGAAGACCTGTGGGATGAAGGGCATCCCCCTGACGGTGGCGAACATCCTCCCCGTAGAGGATGAAGCGGCCGGATCCAGGACGACGTAATCCCTGCCTATTCCAACGTACCCCCTTTCTCCGTTTCGGGAGAGGGTCTCCAGGAAGGCGTCCCCCAGCCGGGCGATATCCTTGTTGAAAGCCTCCTCGAAGGTGTCGGCCTTGCGAAACGCATCCTGTATCTCCTGCATTGTGAAGTGGTAACCCACCCTGAAAAGCTCTCTTTCCAGTGATCTTGCCATCTGTTTCCTGTTCCCGAGGTGCCAGACGGGGCGTATGACCTTTCCCTCCGGAAGACCAAGGTCGTCCTCGGGGAGGAAACCCTCGGCCTCGGTGTAGATGCAGAACATGTGTGAGGGACCTGTCTTCCTTGTCCGCCTTATCAGGCTCGGGATGAAAATGTGTTCTATTCCCGGGTCGGCTGCCAGAAGCGCCGTGTGACCCGCCGAAAGCTTCATGGCTACGCAGAAATCCGTGGGGGAGTTCCTTAATCCAAGTCTTGAGATCCTCTCATCCGAGATGGGCGAGAGCACCGGCAAAAACCCCAGCGACGAAAAGAGGGCTGAAGACCAGATCGCCCTCCCGCCTATGGTGGTCGTGCATCGCCGGATCCCTATCCGGGGCCTGGTGTCGCGCGCCTCTCTTTCCAGGGCGTCAAACTGGGCTCCCTGGAAGTGTTTTTCCAGGATGGAGTGAAAGATCCCCACGTGATCTGGTCTTGCGGATCCTGATCCTTCGCTGTTCCCCAGTGGGCAGAAACCTCCCGTCACGATCTCCTCTCCGGCAATGGAATATATCCTCAGTTTGCACTCCCGTTTACCGCAGGACCTTGCTCCGAAGTGCTCCGGGCAGGTCGTATCCAGATGGCTGAAACTCTCGGAGGCGGCGCCCCACCCTCTGAAGGCGGAGGCAGTCTCTTGCCCTTCCCCCCTGGCCGAAAGGATCCTTTCCCTTATGAAAAGGGCAGCCCCGAGGGCTCCCATGAGCTCCCTGCCGGGGTAGGCATGGATATCCCGGCCTGTTACGTCCGCCATGGCTGCCAGGAAGGCTTTCCCAAGCGATGGGCCGCCCTGGCAGGAACATCTTTCGCCCACGTGCCTTGTGCCCCCCACGAACTTGTTGAAATAGCTCGAAGCCGTCGCCCTCGTTATTGCGGCGGCTATCTCCCCGGTCGAGTGGTTCTCAGCGATCAGCCGCTGCTCCTCGAGTTCCATGAATACGCCGCAAGTTGCGTCGATCACCGGGACGCGGTCCGCCTCCATGGCCAGTTCCTGGAGCGAATCACGGACATCCAGCCCCAGGATAGTGGACATGTTCTCCAGCGTCTGGCCGGCTCCTGCCTGACAGGAGTAGTTCATCCTGGCCTCGTCCACCTGATCGGTGACACTGTCTTCCTCACGCCTGAAGGTGGTGAATTTCATATCCTGTCCACCGATCTCGAAGATGGTGTCGATCCTGTCATCCATGGACCTTATTCCCACGGCGTGACAGGTTATCTCGTCGACGGCCCCGTCGGGGACGAGACACCCCCTGCTTTCCAGGGTTTTTCGGAGGGAAGGGCTAGAAAGGACCCTCTCGTAGAGCTGCCTGGCCGAACCGGTGGTGCATACCCCGGACACGGGCAACTCTCCCAGGGTCTTTGAAAGGTGTCCCATGATTTCGGCGAGGGCACCCAGAGGGTCTCCATGAGTGGGTATATACCTGCTTCCGAGGATCCGACGGTCTGCCAGCGAAAGGGCTACTGCCTTTGTGGTTGTGGAGCCGCCGTCGACTCCTATCACCACCTCGGGTCCGCCGGAAGCTCCTTCGCGATCACTCAGGGGAGAAGGGGCGAAACCGTGGATATGAACCCTTTCCAGTGATTCCCTTAGAGGGGGGAGGTACTGTCTTTTGGAGCGGGCTATCCTTGCGGCCTCGTCGATCCTGTTCTCTTCTATCACAAAGCGGTTGTCTTTTTCGTGGGCCAGCAGCGCCGCCCCGATGGCCCCAACGTTGGCGAAATTATCGGGTCGTACCAGGTCCAGGGATGTCAGGTTCTTGATGTTTTCGAAAAGAGGTGCACAGCCTGCCGGCCAACCGGTCAGTACCGATCTTGTGCCCTGTCTGATATCCCGGTTGCCGATAACGTCCTGAACGATGTTCGACGCAATGGTCCTGAAGAGCCTCGCCATGATCAGGTCTCTGGGGAGACCTTCGTTCTGGTCGTGAATAAGGTCCGACTGTAGAACTACACCGCACCTGGCGTTGTATGGAGGCGCTTCAGGGTGCCTCGAGGCTTCGGATGCTGCCATTTCCAGAGTTCCTTCCAGGGAACCGGGTCTCTCTCCGCAGGACGGGAAGAGCCTTCGGACCTGTTTTTCAAGCAGGGTCCCCGAACCGGCCCCGCACTTGCTGCTGGTACTCCAGTCGAGGATCACGGGGTTGAACCTGTCTCCGGTAACATGGAAGAAGCATGCGTCCCTGGCCCCCAGGTGGAGAATGGCTTCGCACTCAGGCTCCACGAACCTTGCGCCCCGGACTACGCAGACGCTGTCGAACTCCCTGAGGATCCCCGGGAAGGCTTCAGGAAAGTGCAGTGAGCCTATACCAGTGAAGGCCGTCGAGACTAGTGAACCTCCCGGGAACAGGTCAAGTATCTCTCTCAGGGATCTTCTGAGGGAGTGGAGGGGGCTACCCTGGTGAAGGTTCGGAGGAGGCGAAAAGACGACAGAATTACCGTCGTTCACCACTACACAGTGAATGGCTGCCGATCCTATATCGAACCCGGCGAAAAACACCCTGCTTATGGCCGCCACCTCCCCCAGAAGCGTCTCTAACCCCTGACGCAGGTCGAGGCCTGTTCGGTCAGACAATTATACCTTGAAAGGCTTTCACGGGGTTTCACTCCGCAGGGCGAAAATATGATATTGTTGCCCCGTCGACAAGCAAGAAAAATGCGGTGGAGGTGCGGCAATGCGTATAGTGGCGACTGACCGGGACCCCTCCCAGTGGAGAGGCGACGCACTGGTCCTTTTTATCATTGAAGGGAAAATGGACCCCGTGGACCAGCTTGGAGAAGAGATAGCCTCCCTGGTCAAGCAGAAGGCCTCGAGGCTCAGATTTACAGGCAAGGAGGACAGCCTTCTTGCAGTGGACACTCCCGGAGGGATTGTCGGTAGTATTTACCTTGCGGGGCTGGGAAGCGCTGACGGCGCCTCTCCTGAACCCTGGAGAAGAGGGATCGCCCTTGTGGTACGACAGGCCGGCAAGGATCGGCACAGGAGAATACTGATCCTGCCAGGCGGGGCGGCGACTTTGGAAGTACACTCGGCGCTGGCCGAAGGAGCTCTCCTTTCGGAGTACAGTTTCGACAGGTATAAATCAGGACTTGATCCGTCAGAAAAGCCCGAACCCATCGAGGAGCTTCTGGTTCACGGGGGCGATGAGCGTTCCCTTGCAAGAGGTTCAATGAACGCCATTGCCCAGAACTTCGCCAGGGACCTGGTCAATGAGCCGGGCAACGTTATCAACCCGGCCGGATTGGCTGAAAGGGCCTCGGCAATGGCAGGGGAGTGCGGGCTCGAATGCAGCATCTTTGACGAAGAGAAGATGCGGGAGATGGGAATGAACGGCATTCTGAGCGTCGGTGCAGGGTCCCATAACGCTCCGAGACTGATACACTTGGTCTACCGCCCTTCAGGCCCGTCCAGGGAGCGTATCGCCTTCGTTGGCAAGGGGCTTACCTTTGACAGCGGTGGTCTGAACATAAAACCCGGGGACTACATGAGAAGCATGAAGGGTGACAAGACAGGGGCCTGCAACGTACTGGCCCTGATGAAGGCCGTAGCGGAGTCGAAACCGGATCTAGAGATCCATGGCTTCGCCGGTGCCGCCGAGAACATGCCCGGAGGCGGCGCCTACCGGCCGGACGATATCATCAGGATGTTCAACGGCAAGACCGTTGAGGTGGACAATACCGATGCCGAGGGGAGGATTGTTCTTGGGGATGTTCTTGCCTACGCTTCCAGTCAGAAGCCTGCTGTCATGATCGACATGGCCACTCTGACCGGGGCCTGCGTTGTGGCCCTGGGGCCTTACACAGCAGGGATCCTCGGGAACGACACCGCCCTTGTCGCCTCCTTCAGGGAGGCATCAGGCAGGACAGGCGAGCGGGTCTGGGAGCTTCCCATGGACGACGAACGGCTGAAGAAGAAGATCCGCTCGGAAGTGGCCGATGTGGCCAACAACGGGGGAAGGTACGGCGGGGCAATAACGGCTGCCATGTTCCTCAGGGAGTTCGTCGGCGAGGGGATCAAGTGGCTGCACGTGGACATAGCGGGGGTAGACTCCTCAGACGAAGAGTACGGATACTACCGCAAGGGTGCCACCGGCTTCGGCGTCCGCACCTGCCTGGAGTGGCTAAGTAAATACTATAAACAGTGAACGGAAAGATCAAATGCTAAACCTTTGCACCGCAGAGAACGCAGAGTTGCACAGAGAAATGCAAAAACTGGTTCGTGTTCAGGAGCCAAACCTGAATTCAATACTGGTATGGATGATGATTACAGTTTATGAAGGTTAAAAGGGTTCGGTTTTCCTTATGCCTGTGTCCTGTCACCTTAGTCTTGGCCTTTGCCTCTCACAAATAAAGGTTTCCTCTGCGGCCCTCTGTGTCCTACCTGACGCTGACGGAGCGTCAGCGTCGGGCACCTTGTCTGTGGTGCAACGGTCTGTCTTTGATTTGTGTGTTTACACCAATCGAGGCGGCTTTGCCGCCTAAGATACCGCCTTGCGGACCTTCGAGAACTTCTCGTACTCCCTGTTGTCGATTATCCCCTTCAGATGCATCGCCACCTGCCAGACCTCGGTGAAGGTGTTGTAGAGGGCTATCGGAGCGATCCTGATCACCTGTGGTGGTCTGAAATCGGGTATCACTCCGCGGGCAATGAGGGCTTCGTTTATCCTGAGAGCCTCCGTCGGGTGCTCCAGGGCTACATGGCCCCCCCTTCTCTCCGGTTCCCTTGGAGTGCCTATTCGGAAGTTGTAGGGTTCTCTGGAAAGGAATTCGTCGACAAGCCTCATAAAGAAGGAAGTCATGGCCAGAGATTTTGCCCTTATGCTGTCTATGCCCGCCTCGAGCGTGACCCGCAGGGCACCCCTGACCGAGGCCGACCCGAGGATCGACGGGGATGATATCTGCCAGGCGCCGGCTGTCCCTGCCGGTACGAACTCGATGTTCATATCGAACTGGCGCGCCTTGTCGTAGCCGAACCACCCTGCCAGAGCCGGCATCCTGCCGAAATGCCTCCGGTTCACGTAGAGGAAGGCAGGGGATCCGGGTCCCGAGTTCATGTACTTGTAGCTGCACCAGAAGGCGAAGTCGACTCCCCATTCGCTCAGCCTGTGGGGGATGGCCCCTGCTGAATGGGCGCAGTCAAACCCTATCGGTATGCCCCTATCATGGGCTGCCATGGCAAGCCTCTCCATGTCGAGCAGCTGCCCGCTCCTGTAGAGGACCGACGGCAGGACTACCAGGCACACATCGGGCTTCATCTCCCCGATGACCTTCTCCTCGTCAAGGGTCCTTTCGTCCGGGGACCCTGCAAGCCTCAGGGATTTATCCGGGTCGAAGCCTCTCAGGGCCACCTGGCTCCCAAGGGCGTAGAGGTCCGATGGGAAATTCAGTTCATCAGCGAGAATAACGCTCCTCTCCGGCGTCGGTTCGTAGAAGGTGGATACCAGGGCGTGAAGGTTGACCGTCGTCGTTCCTGCCAGAACCACCTCATCAGGGTCCGCTCCCACTAGAGGCGCAGCATCACCCCCGACCCTCTCTGCCATCTCGAACCACGGGGGGTTGCCCTCCATCCAACCACGAATGCCCAGTCCTTTCCACTCTTCAACGGTACCCGCGATGGCCTTCTCCGCATCCCTGGGGCATAGTCCAAGAGAGTTGCCGTCCATGTATACGGCTCCGGGGATAAGGGAGAACCTCTCCCGGAAAGAGGCCAGGTCATCCTTCCTGTCGAGTTCTTCCGCGTAAAGCCTTTCCGATGCCAGAGATGAGCTCAGTTCCATGCACCTCCGTAGGGGGGCGGGATCTTTCCGGCACCCCGAAGATCTGGTTCTGTATAAAATATTCTCTCACATTAAACATGAAGAATATGCTATCATGTTACCGGGAAATGATATCCAAAATTATTTCATTTTGAGGTAAATACCATCGGGAGGTGTGTTCGTTGGAGGAGAAAGAGATCGGTTGTGCCCGCCCGACAGGAGCCCTTGTCGGAGAGCCGGAACCGGCTCCGGAAGAGAAGGCTGCACCAGAAAAAAAGGAGGTCCAGGGAATGTCGATAATGGTAGGAAGAAAGGCCCCTGATTTTGAGGCACCGGTATATCACAAGGGCAAGTTCGGCAGCGTGAAGCTGTCTGATTCACTTGGGAAATGGGTAGTCCTCTGTTTCTATCCAGGTGATTTCACCTTCGTCTGAGCTACTGAAGTGTCGGCGGTCGCCGACAAATACCCCGTATTCCAGGAACTTGGAGTGGATGTTTATTCCTGCAGTGTTGACAGTCAGTTCGTACACAAGGTTTGGAACGACAACGAACTCTCCAAGATGGTAGAAGGTGGAGTGCCCTTCCCGATGATCTCCGATGGCGGCGGAAACCTTGGAAAGATCTACGGTGTCTATGACGAGAAGGCCGGAGTCAATGTCCGCGGCCGTTTCATAATCGACCCCGACGGTGTTATCCAGGGTATGGAGGTTCTGACTCCTCCCGTTGGAAGAAACGTTGAAGAGACCATCCGCCAGATCAAGGCCTTCCAGCTTGTCCGCGAGACCAAGGGGAAAGAGGTCACACCCTCGGGGTGGCAGCCCGGAAAGACAACCCTCAAGCCCGGCCCGGACCTGGTCGCCAACGTCTGGAAATTCTGGAAACCCAAGGATAACAAGTAATTGGGGTCAGACCTTGAATTGCAGCAATTGTGTACATAAAAGATAGGCGAAAGACCTCAAACCGCGACAGGAAAGGCAAGTTACAGTATCGTGAACAGGACCGGATCGCCCCCTGCCAGGGGGCGATCTTTTTTTCAAACCCCCGGATATAGGCGATCCTACTCATCCATTGTTCCTGATCAGGATATAGACTTCTTATATACCCATAGAGGTATACCTTGAAAGGGGAGTGATGAACCGATGAAGAAGCCTGTTATCTTTATCGCGCTTTTGTTTATCCTTGGTCTTGTCGCTTTCGCCATAAGTGACCCCTTATGGGCAGGGCAGCCGGAAAAACTATATGTGTGCGGCCCCTGCAGCTCCTTCTTCCTCGAAGATGCAAAGTCCGTTGTGGAGGAACTGGGAGTCTCCGATCTCGTGTCGGTCAGAAGGAGTTCCTGCCTGGGCGTCTGTGCCCAGCCGCCTGTCATCGAGTTCAGGGGTACGGTCTACGTGGAGATGACAGCAGAAAGGTTACGGTCTATGCTTGAATGCGAACTGGGTATCTTGTGAAGCCGGCCTGATGGTATTTCGTGCCGCTGCTTTAGGGGACGGGAGAAATTTTCCGATGGAGGGGATCATGAAGATAACCGTTGTCGTAGAGAATTTTGCCGAAGCGAGAAATGTCCTTGGAGAACATGGGTTGAGCCTGCTTGTCGAAGACCGTGGTCAACGGGTCCTGGTCGATACTGGCCAGGGCGGGGCGCTTTTTCCGAACATGCAGGCCCTGGGTATAGAGCCCCGTTCCATAGAACATCTGGTACTGAGCCACGGGCATTATGATCATGCAGGTGGCCTTAACAAGCTCCTTCTTTGGTCAGGCGATATACCCGTCTGGGCTCACTCCGAGATAGAGATCCCTCATACAAGTCTCAAGGACAAAAGGGCCAATTTCATTGGTTGTCACATTAACACGAAGGGTGTGGATCTCAGGACCGTCAAGGGGCTGACGCAGATCACGGATAACCTCTGGGCTATTGAGATCCCGATGGACCGTCGTGATCCCGAGTTGATGAACCGTCCGGAACACCTGGTAGTGCCCTCAGGAAAAGGCTGGGTTCTTGATCCTTTCCCGGATGATATCTCATTGATAGCCAAAGGCAGAGAGGGGATCAGCGTCATTCTTGGCTGTGCTCACGCCGGAGTGATAAATATCCTCGAAGAGGTTGCAAGTTTCTTCGATACCAGGTCTTTCCACATGGTCCTTGGCGGGACCCATATCGGGGACCAGTCTTACGATTTCATAGATCGTATTACAACGGAACTGACGACAAGGTTCAGCGTCGAAAAGTGGCGCCCCTGCCACTGTACCGGTCTCAAAGCCCTCTGCGCTCTCTCTTCAAAGGCGGCGGATGTTTCCTGGGCGGGTGCCGGAAGTTTCTTCGACATCTAGAGTCCACTTTTTTCTATCTTGAAGGGTCCCTATACCTGATCTTCCGATGATCTTTCCCGGAGAGGTTTTCCGAGTTCTTTCCGGATATAGGGGCAGTAAAGAGCTGCGACCGGGTTGTGTCCGAGTTTCCGGTCTTTTACAACGAGCGTCGTTACTGGTGCCACGGAGTGCCTGTAAAAAAGCGAGTCGTGCCCGACGCACAGGCCGAGAACGATATTCAGATCTGTACCCTCTTCAGCGAGGATCCTCGCCTGCTCAATGGGATTGCAGGAGTATTTGCCTATCCAGGGCCTTTCGGCCATCCCGAAAGCAGATTTCTCCAGGCTGCCCACCTTGCAGCAGACGGAATGTACCTCAAACTCCCTTGACAGGATCTCCCCCAATGCTGCAGCCTCCTCTTTGAAGCCTATGCAGAAAGCTATGCCCAGCCTTCGGAAACCAAGCCTCCGGGCGAACTCCATCGTCTCATCGACGCGGCATGCTTCCTTGTAGAAGAGCGCCTCCACATCGCCCGCAACTTTGAAGATCTTTTTTTCCAGCGGATCTTCGTACAGATTGACGCTGTCAGTCTCCCTGCAGGGGTTGCCCTTGTAGCAGGAATTTTCTTTGCACAAATGACATTTCATGAAGATACCTCCAGTCTTGCAACTCAATACATCCGGGGCTCTTCTTTCAGAAGGGTCCCCGAGTTGGCTCGGGTCTATCCTACCATCTCCAGGTTTGCAACTTTTCCCGGAAAGTTAAGGCTGTTGCTGGAAGGGTCAAAGGGCAGGCGCGTCCCGCAGGTTAAAAAATTAACTGCAAGAAATTGCAGAAAAACTTCTCTGTTTTTCGATGTTTCGACCTGTTGATATTTTTAAGAGCCATTCCCCTCGTCTTTCTGAAGAATGACCTCCCCCTGGATAATGAGATCAATAGATATCTGTGCTATTTGCGGGTCGAATTGTGTCCCGGAATTGTTCCGGAGTTCAGAAATGATGTATTCAAGGGAACGTTGTTGCCTGTAAGGCCTCGATGTGCCCATCGCGTCCAATGCATCTGCCACACAGATGATCCTGGCGAAGAGTGGGATCTGGTCGCCCTTAAGCCCGGTGTTGTAACCTGTTCCATCAAATCTCTCATGATGGAAGGCTGCTCCTTCCTTGATCTCTTCGATAACGGTAATGTCTTTCAGGATGTCGCCGCCTATCGCAGAGTGCTGCTTTATTACTTCATATTCCTCCCCGGTCAGTTTCCCCTCTTTTTTCAGGATCGCATCAGAAATGCCTATTTTCCCGATATCATGAAGCAGCGCCGTATAGTAGAGATTATCCGTCTCATTATCATCAAGGCCCAATTTTTTTACGATAAGGACACAGTAGTCGGCAACACGTTTCGAGTGGCCCCTGGTGTAGGGATCCTTTGCATCTATCGTATTGGCTATTGCGGTTATGGCCTGGGTGATAATGGCACGCAGTTCTTTCTGGCGTTTTTCAAGCTGAGTGTTCTTCCGCCGGTAGTAGCTGCCGGTAACAAGAACAATTAACGCAGCGGCAGAGAGTATCATTGCGATAATGGCTATCGGTCTTTCAAGAAAGCGTTTTTCCTTGGTTATCGGAAGGCTTATAGGCTTTTCAGCTGGCACCCCGTCACTGTTAGTGGCGTTGAACTCGAAGGTGTAATCCCCTCCCGAGAGATTTGTGTAGGTGATGGGGTCAAGGTCCTTGATGTATTTTTCGATCTTGTCATTTTCGAAGCCGGCCAGGGAGTACTCTACCTTGTTGTATCCGGGGTTTACATAACTGAGTACGGCAAGGTCAAGGGTCAATCTCCTGACATTGCTTTGCAGGGTCAGTTCCGTCGGGTTCTCAAAGATGACCCCGTCAACTTCTGCTTTTCTGATCGCGATCTTGGGGTTCTGCCTGTTAATGAAGACATCCATAACATTTATCTCGTAGACACCGTTCACGCAGCAGAGATACAGCTGTCCGCTCTCGTCCATGTAACTCCAGGAATTGGCCGTAACCGACGAAAGCAGTCCCTCCTTCCTGGAATAAGCGGTAAATGAGGGTGCTCCGCCTTCGAGGAGGTCTTCAGAACCGGCCAGAAATATCCCCAGGCTGGTCAGGAGCATCATCTTTCCGTCGGGGGTCCTCTTGATCTCATATATGCCTGAACCTATCACGTCAACAGGGACAGATACCGGATGGAATCCAGAGTTCCGGAAAAGATCGATATTGGTCGATGTGCTGACCCATATCCCATCATTATCCGGATCATAGAGCATCCTCAGTATAACTCCGGATCTGAGCCCTTCATTCTTCCCGTAGTTTTTAAAAACGTTGTCCCTGACGGAGAAGATCCCGCCGCCGTCGCTCCCCAGATAGAGGGTACCTTCATCGTCCTCGCACATGTTGAGAATGGTGGAGTTGGACAGACCATCCTTCTGGGTATAGGTCCTGATGATCTCTCCGTCCCTGATAATACCGACCCCGTCATTTGTGGCTACGGCGATGTCTCCGTTATACAGCTCCAGGGACATACGGACATTGTCGTTCGTTAGCCCGTTCTCCCTGGAGAAGAATTCAATCTCCCCCGCCGGGGATATGCAAGCTATCCCGCCGGCATTGAAGGTGCCTACCCAAAGCCTGTTTTGGGAATCGGTCATAAGATGCCGTACCCTGACACCTTCAAACTTCTCCGTGATATGGTTCTCTACCGGGTGGTGATCCCTGTCAACAGCAAGAAGTCCCTCGTCTGTCCCGATGTAAAGCACTCCGTTGAAAGGCTGTGTGGCGTTGACAACGCTTCTGGGAAGGGAAGCTGCAAAATTCACGTCCATGAATTTGCTTTTGGCAAGGTGAAGAAGCCCCTCACGAGAAGAAGCGATCCATAAACTACCCTCATAATCTTCACGGATCTTTACCAGGGAATTGTTAATGAGGCTGCCGGCAACGGAGAAAAAATTGTAATTTTCATCGTAATATCCAAGGCCATTGTCGCCGCATATCCAAAGACGTCTATCGCTATCTTCAAAAAGATCGTTGACCCCGATCACGTTGCCCGACTGGTAAAGATCACCGAAAATTGTAGCTTCCTTCTTCGATAGCCAATCTGGCGATACCGCCATCATTCATCCCGGCAACGACAGTCCCGTCTGAACGAACCAGGAGGCTCACAGCACCAGATCCCGGGAAGTCATCTTCGCTGAATACTTGCTTGATCCGTCCATCCTTGAAAAGAAAAACCTCTCCGCTTCGGGAAACTCCCAGGATATTGTCTTCACTGTCGCATTCAAGATCCAGGACAAAAGCCGTATCGAATCTCCCAAGGCTGATGCGTTCAATTCCCTCCTCGGTCAGGCGGCCGACCCCGCCGCTGGATCCCACGAAGATATTCCCCTTGCTGTCCGAAACAATGGAATGGACAAGATTGAAGGCACTGTCTGACAGATTGGGAATGGACCTGAACCTGCCCCCTTCCAGGCAGAAAAGACCATCCAGGTTAGTTCCGATCCAGAGCCTTCCTTTTTCGTCCTCATAAAGACATCTTGCGCTTGAAGCCGCAAATTCTGTAGATGAATTCTTGTTGTACAAGGTGAATGTCTTTCCGTCATACCTTATAAGACCGCGGTAACTGGCGATCCAGATATATCCATCTCTTGTCTGGATAACATCGTTTGCATCATTTGCTTCCATCTTGCTGTCGGAGTTGTAAAGAGTCTGGATATAGCTAGCAACGGAAATGGTACCTGCCGAAGCTGCAGATATGGAAAGCGGGATCAAGAGGGCAACAGCAATTAACAGGATAAACTTCTTCAAGGTAGAAGACCAGATCTTTCTATATTGATCGATCCCTTCTTGGTATTCCACGGCAAGTTTATTGTAAACATTTTAATTATGATTGTACAGAGAAGAAAGAACAAGAGTTTTTCGATAAAGTCATACGGGAAAAAACTGGCGGAGGGCAGA
>Ga0334882_1003461_pt1 | contig 14449 bp, 16 predicted proteins | sample GraSluR1_MG_5_FD_207226 | JGI IMG/M metagenome (GOLD analysis project Ga0334882, IMG submission 207226) | Sludge microbial communities from methane-producing bioreactor in Wageningen University, Netherlands - Granular Sludge_15_04-R1 | ecosystem: Engineered > Bioreactor > Anaerobic >... | reverse complement strand
GTTTCCTCGGTTCGCGGATCCGGTGTCAGAGAACTGTTCCGCTGGCTTAACCAGGTGACGGCGGATTAGGGAGAGGAATGCCGGTACGAATTGTTGTTGGGCTCCAGTGGGGAGACGAAGGAAAAGGCAAGATGGTTGACCATCTTGCGTCGGACGCTTCAGTGGTGGCACGATTCGCAGGCGGCGCCAACGCCGGCCATACCGTGGAGACCCCCTCGGGAAGATACGCCCTTCACATGTTGCCCTCAGGAGTCATTCGAAGGGGCGTCGCCGGGATGATCGGCTCCGGATGCGTGGTGGACCCGGTGGCTCTTCTGGAAGAGATGGGCGTACTGGAGAAGGCCGGGATTCCCATAGGCGACAGGCTTCTGATCAGTGGCAAGGTACATCTCGTGCATCCGGCGGCAATGGTGGCGGAAACCTTTTCCGAGAGCGGGGAGGCTGGCAGGATCGGAACAACCGGCCGCGGTATCGGCCCCACCTATGTGGAAAAGTACCGACGCCGGGGAATTCGAATGGAAGACATCTCCCTTCCCGGTCTCTTCACCGAAGCGGCTCTGAAGAAAGCCGGGGACTGCGCCATCGAGTTCGGCCTCGATTCCGGCTCGAAGGACGCCCTTTTCACCCGGACCCATGCTTTCATCAAGGCATCACTTGCCCTGGCCAGGTACACCGGAGATGTTTCCTACGCGCTGGCAAGGGTTCTGGAAGAGGGTGGAACCGTAATCGCCGAAGGCGCCCAGGGAACCCTGCTCGACCCGGATCACGGAACATATCCCTTCGTGACATGCGGCCAGTGCGTCAGTGGAGCCGCCTGCACCAGTCTGGGTTTCGGCCCCAACAAGGTCGGCGAGGTTATCGGTGTTCTCAAGGCCTACTCCACCAGGGTGGGAGAAGGCCCTTTCCCCACCGAGCAGTCCAACGAGACAGGGGAACGGATCCGGCACGCGGGTAACGAGTTCGGAACAACCACGGGCCGACCCCGAAGGTGCGGGTGGCTCGACGGGGTTCTCGCCAGGTACGCCACCCGCCTGAACGGTTGCGACTGGATAACCCTGACCCTTCTTGACGTTCTCTCCGGCTTTGAAGAGCTGAAGATATGCACCAGATACGAGCTTGACCCCGAACAGGATCTGGCGATCTTCGAAACAGGCGCCAGGCTTGGCTGCCACATTCCCGTGTACGAATCCTTCCCCGGATGGAAGGAGAACATCCGTGGAGAAACCCGCTGGGATTCACTGCCGGAGAACGCGAAAAGGTATGTGCTGACACTGGAAAAGCTGGTGGGTGTTCCCATCGCAGCCATCTCCACCGGGCCTGATCGGCGCGACCTGATCCGGCGGGATGCCTGAGGGTGAGCCGCTCCCACTGGCCGGGAGACCTTTTCGACACACACTGCCATCTTCACTTTCGTGATTTCGCGCACGATCTCTGCCAGGTTGTCAAGCAAGCCCGGGATGAGGGAGTCAGAGGGATTCTGATCCCCTCCATCGATTCGGAATCAAGCCGGCAGTCCAGCAGAATAGCCGAAGAATACATGCTGTGGAGTGCCGCGGGTTTTCACCCCAATCATCTTGAAAACGCCTCCGAGGAGACATTCGAAGAGATCAGCCACCTGAGTCTTCTGGCTCAGGCGGCGGCGGTGGGTGAGACGGGGCTGGATTACCATCGTGACCGGTTTCCCAGGGAGCGGCAGCGTTTCTGGTTTTCCCGGCACATCGAACTGGCGTCGGCGCTGGGGCTGCCCCTGGTGGTTCATTCCAGGGATGCCGGCAATGAAGTGCTGGAGATGCTTCCGGAGGAACCTGGCTTCCCGGTTGTACTTCACAGCTGGAACGGCGAGGTGGAAACCACCCGAAGGGCGGTGGACCGGGGGTACTTTCTGGGAATCACCGGGGCACTCACCTACAGGAACAGCATTTTGGCCCGGACACTTCAGCATGTTCCCCGGAAACAGGTTCTGGTGGAAACCGATGCCCCTTTTCTCACCCCGGAGCCCCACCGTGGACGGAGAAACCAGCCGTGGCTTTCCACGGTGACCGCCGGAAGAATCGCCATGGAGTGGGGGATTTCCGTCGGGGAAACCTTTCACATTCTCTGGAACAACGCACTGAGGGCTTTTCTTCTTTCCCCGGAGAACAGAAGAACCCACATTGTGTATCCCCTGGGAAAAAGCCTGTATGTGAACCTCACCGGGAAGTGCAACTCTTCCTGTGTTTTCTGCGTCAGAAAGTTTCGGGACGGCATCGGGGGATACCACCTGAGGCACCGCCGCGAACCGTCCCGGGAGGCGGTTCTTTCCACCCTGGGCGTTTCGGGCCCTTCACGGTTCGGCGAAGTTGTGTTTTGCGGATACGGCGAACCCACCATGAGGCCGGATCTGCTGATGGAAGCCGCTGAGGTCGTGGCCGAAGCCGGCGGGAGAACCAGGCTCAACACCAACGGTCTGTGTCTCGACCATCTGAAGCCGGAGGAGGCCGAAGCTCTGCTGTCCAGGTTCAACAGGGTCAGTGTGAGCCTGAACGCCTCCGGCGCCGGGGAGTACCGGAGAATCTGCCCGAACAGTTGCAGAGACGGCTGGGAAAGCCTTATGGCTTTCATAAGGATGTTGAAGAAGCTGGCGATTCCCACGGTTCTGACCTGTGTATCGGGTTCCGGCTCGGACATGCCAAAAGTGGCGGCTCTGGCGGAAAGGCTGGAGCTGCCCTTGAAGATCCGGGGGGGGGAATGAACACCACCGAAATCAGGGAGACCCTGAAGTCCCTGGGAATAGTGCCTGATCGGGGTCTTGGGCAGAACTTTCTGGCAAACCCCCTTCTGGCCCGAAGGATAGCCGCGGTTCTGGAGAAGACGGAAGGCGCAGTTCTCGAGATAGGCCCGGGGCTGGGAGCTCTGACCGGGGCTCTGGTGGAACGGGGGCTTTCAGTTACGGCACTGGAGATCTCACAGGCAATGTGCATCAGGCTCAGGGAAATCCTGCCCTCGGTCTCCGTGGTTCAGCAGGACTTTCTTAAAACCGAGCCCGGGGAACTGCCCGGGTACCCGTTTTCCGCGGTTGCCTCCAACCTTCCCTACAACATCTCAACACCCTCACTGATCAGGTTGTGCGAACCTGGCTTCAGCCATGTATCCAGGGCTGTACTGATGCTTCAGAGAGAGGTGGCGGTCAGGCTTGAATGCCTCTCAGGGGGCAGGGAGTATGGAAGGCTGTCTCTGGCCGTATGGCCCCATTTCGCCGTCAGCATTCTGTTTGAGGCCGGGCCCTGGGAGTTCTTTCCCCGGCCGGAGGTAGAGTCTACCGTGGTGCTTCTGGAACGGAAGACACAGAGTCCCCTTGCTCCGGAGTTGTACCCGGGGTTCGTGGAACTGGTGAAGGCCTCCTTCGCATCGCGGCGCAAGAAAATCGTAAACAACCTCGCCCGGGTCTATGGAAAGGCCCGGGCTTTGGCTATACTTGACTCCGCCGGGGTGAGCCCCGACCTTCGGGCGGAGAGGATTTCGCCGGAGAGCTTCGCCAGAATGGCGGAAGAGGTTGGTTCATGAAGAGAAGCCTTTCTGTCCTCATTCTGTTGGCGGGTCTGCTGGGGGCCTGGAACGCCAACTACACCGTTAGCCTCGACCAGAAAAGGCTTTCGAACACCCTGAACAACTCGCTGTCCTTTTCCCGAAATCTCACCCGTCATCTCAGCCTTAACGGGTCTACGGCTTTTGCCGGGTATAGAAACTGGGGCCAGGGCCGTTTTGAAGATTCCCGGGACATAAGGGGCTGGCTCAGTTGGAGACCCAGATCGGGCATGGAGTTCTCATCCGGTTTCACCCGGGGCGTGTCATTGAAGTATCTCGACAACATCAACTGGGACGACAGAGTTCAGAACACCGCGTCCGGCTCGATCAGATACGCTCCTTCGGACTGGCTCAACATGAACATTCAGGCGGGGATCCATTCTCTGGATTACAGAAGAGTGGTTTCAGACGACTCTCTCGATGTGGGTGAAAGCGACGGCTCCCTCTACGACATGAGCGCCACTGTGAACCGGAAGCTGTTCAGTGTCATACGAACCAGCCTGAGTGTTTCGGAATCCCGTTCCTTTGGAGACCTGGCGGATACCGGCCGTGACAACATCTCCACCCGGATCGGATACTACTTTCCAGACTCATGGAAGGGCGGCAGCTTCAACGCCGAGATCTCCGCGAACAGGAATCGGAACACAAGTTACATCACCGAGAGCGTCAGAAGGGGGAACACCTGGAGGCACTCGGAAAGCCTGGTTTTTCCAGAGCTGATCAGCGGCATCTTCATGGAGATGAGCGGCAGCTGGTCTTACAGCAGCACCACCGTAACCGACTTCTTCCCTGATACTACCATCGAGGGTAATCCAGACGACCAGGCCGTGAACTCCAGGAACATAGGCTGCACAATGGTCTGGGAAATGATGCGGGATCTGGACCTGAACATAAGCATCGCAAGAACACTGAAACTGCATGAATCCAAGCGGCAGATCTACGGCGTTCCCTATCTCTTCGACCTGTCCAGGAACGAAGACGACCGGATGATGACCTTCAGGCTTGTCTACACTCCGGGATCAAGCACCATTACGTTCATCAGGCTTGTCAACCTCTTCAGACGAGACACCTACGGCACATGGGAGGACAGCTTCGGGAACATCTACGAGGACGAGACGGATCTTGACGAACTTCGGGAAGCTCTGGGCCTCACCGCCAGGATTCCAGTAAAGCCCGGTTTTCTCATCAAGGGCGAAATGCAGGGTCAGCGACGGGAGACCATTTACATCAATGCTTCAATGTCCGGAGAAAACAGCAGAAGTTCCACCTACAGCGTCAGGCCAGGGTATGAGTATTCGGTGGGCAGCGGGTGGAAGGTGGATCATGTCGTGGCGCTCAGCGCCGATTACACCACCTACTTCTTTCCCCAGTTCACACAGAACACAAACCGTCTGAGTCGCCGTCTGGAGTCGTTTTTTACTTTCAACCGGGTCAGCCAGGACAGCACGGTTCTGGGGGTGAGCCATGTTTTCAGATTCAGGGACCAGGGCCGCTACGAGAACAGGCTCTTCTCCCGCACCGAGGAGAGTGTAACCTCTCAGATCACTTTGAACATGGGTTTTCATGTTTCCAAAAATGTGGGGATCACGCCCAGCTACGGATGGGAATACTTCTGGAGGAACCGTCTTGACCAGGGCGTAACCGCTGCGCAGCATACCCATCATTTGGGAATCAGGAGCAGTATCCGGGTGCTGGGGGGCATCCTGTCCACAAACATCACCAGGTCGTTCCTGCAATCCTCGGCGCCGAGTTACTGGCAGGCCGCTGTGAATTTCAACTATCTGCTGTGAAAAGGGGCATGACATGAAAACCCTTGCTGCCGCGCTTCTGATACTGCTCTGTTCCTGCAGCATTTTCCAGCCCAGGAATCCCGAAGACCCCGATCCCGATCCAGGCATGCAGTGGCAGGTTCCCGTTCACCCATCAATCGTGCTGTCAAATCTTCAGAACTCGATAAGAAGCCTCTCCATAAACTACTACATGGCGTGTTTCCACGAGAATTTCGTTTTTCTGGCTGACCCCCTCGACATTTCCGACCCCGCTTTCCAGGGCTACAACTTTTCCAACTGGACCAAGTCGGTGGAGATGCAGACTGCATCCTCCATCATGTATCAGGCTCTGGCATCGGGGTTTTCCCCGGACAGCCTGTCCGGAGCGATGTTTGAAAGGAACAGCTCATACCCACCAGACCCACCGGTTCCCTACGATACAGCCACCGTATACCGCGATTACATCATCGTGGCCGCGGGCACTCTGGGCTGCGGCTGGGAGAATCCCGCCAGGGGGGCCGCGGAGATTACCATGGTGGAGGAAGACGGCCTGTGGAGCATTCTGATCTGGGATGACAGCAGGGTGAAGGACTACACCGGCGAAAACTTCACTTGGGGCGTAGCCAAGGTGTTTTACAGGTGATAACCACCGACACCCTTCTTCTTGCCGGGGAGGCCAGGGCATTCGGAGGAGGCGGCCTGGCGTTCGACCTTGGAGCCGGCGAGGGTGAGGTTGCGGGGCTTGTACCCGGATACGCCTGGGTTGGCGTTGACATCTGCCTGAACTCCCTGCGCAGGGCGGCGGGAGTGCTTCTTCCGGTTCTTGCCAGGGTGGAGGATGTGCCCGGGCTTTTTCCCCGGGGAATAGCGGACCTTGTAACCGCCAATCCCCCATATTTCGTCCTGGGCACTGGAAGACAGAGCCCGGATGCCTTCAGGGAACAGGCCAGAAGAGGGAATCCCCTTCTCCTATACAGTTTTGTTTTCGCCGCCGCGCACCTTCTGAAACCAGGAGGGCAGTACCTGATGACATGCCGCCCGGGTACGGAGAAGGAAGTGCTCGTTTCGGTTAAGGCGGCGGGGATGGAGATCGGTGAATGGAGGCCCGAAGGCAAAGTGGGGCTGCTGAAAGCCCGGGTCCGGACCGGGTGATAATGCCGCTTTACGACCTTCACGCTCATATCGTTCCCGGTGTGGATGACGGGCCGGTAACCCCCGGCGAAGCGCTGAGGCTTGTGGATCGGTTTCGCGGGTCAATGCCTCCCGGATCAGTGGTTGTCGCCACGCCCCACTATTCATCGGGAATGTCAGTGTCCGCCCTGAGATCCAGAATGCGGAAAGCCCGGAGTTTCGCCGACAGGGTATCCGACCCGGATCTGGATGTCATTTGCGCCGGAGAGCTGAAACTCGGGCTGAGAAAATCCCCCGCCACCGGTTTGCTTTGTTATCCCGGTACCCGATGGGTACTTGCCGAGTTCCCTCCGGGGCTGTTCTGGTTCAGCGTTATCCGCCGGTCAATGGGTTTGATGAAAAAGGGGTTCAAGCCTCTCTTCGCCCATGTTGAAAGGTATCGATGGGCCACTCCGCCAAGGGTCAGGCTTCTGTCTTCGCTGGGAGGGGGCATAAGCATCAGCCTCCGTTCCCTTCGCTTCCCCCGGTATCGCCAGGCCGCTGAAATGCTTCTGAAATCAGGCCTTTGTCATGTAATCACCAGCGACTGCCACAGTCAGAGGGACATGATCTTCGGCGGGGAGGCGGTGGAGTTCGTCGAGGCTGTTCTACCCGGTGGTTGGGCAAGCCTGGCGGCGGAGAACCCGGGAAGAATCCTCGAAGACGATTCCCTTCCTCCGCTTCGGGAACCCGGCAATGGCTGAGATACTTGTCGCCGGCGGGCGCGGCCTTCTTGGGACGGCGCTGGTCGCCGGTTTTCAGGGCAGGGCAGTGGGTATGGACCTTCCAGAACTGGATGTAACCAGTGCTTCGTCCGTGGCGGACGCGGTTCGCAGGATCAATCCGAAGGTTATCATCAACACCGCCGCCCTCACCGATGTGGACCACTGTCAGCTCCATGCCCGCCATGCCTTTCTGGTCCACCGGGACGGCGTGAGGAATCTCGCGGAAACCGGTGTAAGACTTGTCACTTTTTCCACGGACCATGTTTTCTCCAGGGGAGAGGTTCCGATTCCGGAAAACGCGCGGGTGAATCCGGCCAATGTTTACGGCGAGAGCAAGCTGCAGGGCGAACGGGAAGCCCTGGCGGTTGATGGAAACACTGTGATACGGATATCATGGCTGTTCAGCGATCAGAGGGGAATACCCCCGTGGATTTACGCAAAACTGAGCCGGGGTGGTATCGCCAGGGCGATACGGGACCAGACCGCCTGTGTCACCTATGTTCCGCATCTTGTGGAAGCGGTGGCCGGGATTCTCGAATCCGGAGAATCGGGTCTGCTTCATTGCGTCAATCCCGGCGCCACGACACCCTGCCGTATTGCCGAAACCATTAGGGCGAAGCTTGGCCGGGGGACCATCGATACGGTTGCCTGGAAGGATCTTGGCCTTCCCGCTCCAAGACCTTCCTATTCCGCTCTCTGCACACTGAGGTCAGTACACATGCCCCCGCTTGAGGAGGCTATGGAGGAATGGATGAAAGGCTTGTGAAGGATTATGTCGAGAAAGCCGCAAGAAGCCTTGATGGCTTCGACACCGCTACCCTTGAACGGATTTCCGCTGTTCTGGCCGAATGCCTGAAGCGGGGAGGCAAAGTCCTTGTCTGCGGGAACGGTGGCAGCGCCGCGGACGCCTCTCATCTGGCCGGGGAACTGGTTGGCAGGTTTCGCCGGGAAAGGAGGGCTTTGCCCGTTGTGGCCCTCACCGCAGACTCCGCGGTACTAACCGCCCTTTCGAACGATTACGGATATGAGACTGTTTTCTCCCGGCAGATTGAGGCCCTGGGTGTGTGTGGGGATGTGCTTGTGGCCATCTCCACCAGCGGCGCTTCCAGCAATGTAATCGCCGCCGCGGAGGAAGCCGGCCGCCGGGGCATGGTGGTTGTGGCCTTCACAGCGTCGGGCAGACAGGCGCCCTGGTCGGACATTCACTGGCAGGCTCCATCACCGGTGACAAGCCACGCCCAGGAAGCGATGCTTGTGGCGTTCCATGCCCTGTGCGAGTCACTGGAGAATGCACTTGCGCTGGAGTAACCCCTGGCTGAAGACCGGTGTGGGGGCAGTAGTAGCCTTGGCAACCCTGTGGCTGACATTCAGGGAGACAGACTGGGCGGAACTTGCCAGGGTGGTCTCCGGCGCTTCCCTGCTTCCGTTGCTTCTGGTTCTGCCTCTGCTGGCGGGAAGCTACGCTTTCCGCGTCTTACGGTGGCGGGTTCTTCTGTCACACATGGAACTGATTCCCCTCCGGGTGCTTACTCCACCGGTGCTGGTGGCTTTCATGATGAACAGCGTGTTTCCCGGCCGGGTCGGAGAAGTGGTAAGGGCGGTACTTCTGGCCAGAAAAACCAATGTTCCGTTTTCTTCGGGATTTGCCACCGTGGTTGTCGCAAGGCTTTTCGACGGCCTTTCCCTGACCTTTCTTACACTCCTGGTCATGGCGTCCATGTGGGACAACCTTGCGGGACCGGTTAGAACCGGTCTGATGCTGGCGGGAGGAGGCTACATCGTGGTGCTCCTCATCCTTGCGGGGTTGAGGGCATGGCACGAAAAGGCCGCGGCGATTCTGGTGAAGCCTCTGAGAATACTGGGCGTTCACGGGCTCGCGGCAAGGGTTGAGGGGCTTCTGCTGAGCTTCGCCGCCGGGCTCAGTGTACTGAAGAGCCCCAGGGATCTGCTTAAGACCGTGGCTTTTTCCGCGGGAGTCTGGGTTTGCCTCACCGCATCTGTGATGCCGGTGTTCTGGAGCCTGGGAATCTCCTTCCAATGGTTTGTCGCTCCACTGGTTCTGGTTCTGGCGGGGCTGGGAATGCTGATTCCCACCCCCGCCGGCACCGGCACCATTCACTATCTTCTGGGTGTTGTGTTTCCGGTAATCACCGGAATCCCGGAAGCCTCGGCAAAAGCGATGGCCATTCTTTTTCACTCCTCCCAGTTTCTTCCAATCATTCTTGCGGGCCTTGTGGCCCAGGGGCGGGAACTGAAGAAGGGGCCTTGACCTCCGGCGTATATTATCATGTTACAGGAAAACCGGGCACGAACTTGAAAGCGAAGCAGACAATGCCCCATTACGATTACGAATGCGAAACATGCCTGCACCGATACGAGAAGTTTCAACAGATGAGCGACCCCCCCGACACCCTGTGCCCCGTGTGCGGAGAGCCTGTAAGAAGGCTCATCGGTACCGGAGCCGGGCTGGTGTTCAAGGGCAGCGGCTTTTACGAAACCGATTACAGAAAGAAAACCCAGCCCCCATGCCCCGCTGAGTCGGGGAAGAATTCGGCCTGTTGCGAGGGTTGCCCCAAAAAGGAAGAGTAAAAAAAGTGGGGGACGGTTTGAACCGCCCCCCGGATACCGGCAGTGCCGGTTCTAGAACATGTCGAATCCCTCATCCATGACCCAGCGACCGTTTTCGTTCACCAGCTGGATTTCGTCAGTCATGCCGTTCATGGTTACTTCGACCCAGGCTTTGTTGCCATCGATGCGCTCGGCCCCGTAAGTGATGTTCATGTTGGCGACTTCCGCGCTGAACATGTCGGACTTGAGAAGAAGGGTAATGAAGCCGGCGGCGTCAAGGTTTCTGATTTCATCCGCGGTGACTTCAAGACCCAGGAAAGCCATCATCATGGCGGATTCCTCGGGGGTTTCCTTCATCTCCTGAATCGACTCGTTGAGTTCCGCGACTGCCTCAGAAGAAAGGCACTCGAGAAGCGCTTTGCCGTCGGCGTTCTGCATGGCCTTGAAAGCCTTTTCAACAGTGGCCCTGGGCCCGGGAGCGGCGCCGCATGCGGCAAGCATGGCCAGAATGGCGGTGATTACGAAAAGCTTCTTCATTGATTCTCTCCTGTTCGATTTGGGTTCATTAAAGTGCGAAGCGCAAACCTTCGCTGCCGACTTTCCATTGGTTGTCATCCAGAACCATCTCAACGACGCCCGAGTGTGTGTCGCCTGTGAAAACAACGGTTACATCTACATATGCCCTTGGGCCGTCAATTGTGACAGCGCCGGTGGTCAGCGTGGCATCCCGCATCATGGCGGACAGCAGAGGCGAGGCCGCCAGTCTGGATAGAAGGGTTTCAGGGCTCAGGGTTCTCAGTTCATCAGGGGTTACGCTGACTCCATAGGATGCCAGCAGGGCTGCGGAACTGTCCGGTGATGCCCTCATTGCCTCGATGTCCATGCCCAACGCAAGGGCTTCCACTGCTTCCGGCGCAAGATGCGAAACTGCTCGCTCCCCCCTGCCCGCTTTCACGGCGTTAAAAAAGGAAACCAGCGATTCATCCGGCTTTCCGGGGCCACCGCAGGCCATTAAAAAAAGGAAAAGCACGGTAAAAAAAGCTCTCAAAGCCCCCCCCGGGAAAACCTCAAAACCGTAACCCCTGAAAAAAGACAGCATATTATAGAGAACCGCGGTGCGTAGTGCAAAGTACGATGAAGACATTCAACGGAGGCTTGTTTTGATAAGGTCCGCCCTTCTCGCGCTTCTTTTTACCTCGGCTGTTCACGGGGAGATCGTTTACCTCAACATTCTTCATACCAATGATATCCACGGCAGCATCCTGGATGGCGGCGCACTGTTGGCCTCATTCGTGGCGGAAGCGGAGAGAAGCATCATTGAGTCCGGTGAATTCATGCTGCTTGTGGATGCCGGAGACACATGGCAGGGAACGCCGGTGGGCAACTGGGATTCCGGCGCGCTGGTGATGGAGTGGATGAACGCGGTGGGCTACGACATGATGACACCGGGAAACCACGATTTTGACCGGGGCGCGCCTGTTGCTCTGAGAAACGCGGCTCTTGCCCGGTTTCCGGTGGTTTGCGCCAACTTCGTCACACCCGAGGGGGAAACCCCCCGTGGCATTCACCGGTTCATCATTCTGGATTTCGATGGTGTGGAAGTGGCATTCACCGGTATCACCACACCGGACACCCGCACCCTCGTGGATGCCGCCGGACTTCAGGGTTACGACTTCACACATGAAGTTCAGGCCGTTGAGAGTGTTGTGGCGGAGGTGAATGACCTGGGTTGCCAGGCCATTGTACTCATTTCCCACCTGGGGCAGCCACCGAACCCGGAACCCTCCCTCAGGCGGGTGTATGCCGCTTGGGAGAGGGGGGAGGAGTACACCAGGGAGTTCGCCCTGAACAACGCAGAGCTTACAACGGTAGTCTCCGGTATCGATGTGGTGATAAGCGGCCACACCCACGTGGCCCTGCTGCAGCCATGGGTGAACCCTCTGACGGGCTCCGTGGTGGTTCAGGGGTCGGGAAACGGAACGGGCATAGGGTGGCTCCGCCTGGCGCTGGAGAGGAAGACCGGCAGGGTAAGCGGCCACGACTTCCCCATGGGTTACGAGTTTGTAAACCTTCTGGAAGAGCATTTTCCGCCGCATTCGGAAACAGCGGTTTTGCTGGAGTCTTTTCGAGTCATGGCTGAAGCGGGGCTGGACGAGGTTGTGGGGTACAGCATGGCGGAGATACCCAGGGGCGCCGGGGAGCACCCCATGGGAAGAATGGTGTCGGATGCCATGCTGTGGAGCACCGGAGCGGATGTGGCGTTGATCAACCGTGGCGGCATAAGGGCCTCCATTCCCGAAGGTCCGGTCACCGTTGGAAGCGTGTACTCGTCTCTTCCCTTCGAGGAAGACCTTTTCGCCTTCCGGGTTACCGGCGAAACTCTTCTTTCCATAATGGAAACCGGCATGATGGGACAGAGAAGAGATACACAGGTTTCGGGTTTCACATGCTCAAGGAATCAGGCCATGCCCGAGGGGCGACGGATTCAGAACCCCATGGTTGCCGGCCTTCCTCTGGAAATGGAAGAGGAATACCTGTTCGTAACCACCGGATACCTGGCGGGGGGCGCGGTGGGCTACGGAATTCTCACGGGCCTCGAACCCATTCACACGGGGCGAACCCTTATCGAGTCGGTTCTTGATTATATTCGTGCCCGTTCACCCCTTGAGCCGGATTACATCGCCAGAATCAGATGGCATTACTGAGAGAGGTCAGCATCAGCGGAAGAGTGATCGTTCTCGGAGCCGGGCTGTCCGGGCTCAGCGCCGGGGCTATGCTGGCCCGCAGAGGGGTTTCCGTAACCGTGATCGAGAAGGATCACAAATCCGGTGGCCTGGCCTCCACATTCTCGCAGGGCCCCTTCCTTTTCGACTACGGTCCCCATCGGTTCCACACCATGAACGAATCTCTTCTGTCTTCGGTAAAACAGCTCCTTGGAGACGATTTGTCAACCCTGCAGCGCCGCAGCAGGATCAGATTGCTGGACAGATACTTCGACTATCCGCTGGCCCTCGGCAATGTTCTGTCGTCCATGCCGTTCCGGGACGGGATCACCATGATGGCCGGTTTCACCTGGGAGAAGCTTCGGGGATTCATCAGCCCCAGAGAGCAGAAGAGCTTTGAGGGCTGGGTACTCAGCCGGTTTGGCAGGCCCCTTTACGATATGTACTTCTCTCCCTACAACCTGAAACTATGGGGGCTTCCGCCCTTCGAACTCAGCGCGGACTGGGCCAGCCAGAGAATAACGGTTCCAAGCCTCGCGGGCCTGGTGAAGGAAACACTGTTTCCTTCCGGAAAGGTGCGGAGTCTCGCCGGGGAGTTTCATTATCCCAGAGGCGGCATAGGCAGGATAGCCGAAGCAATGGAAGAAGAAATAAGAAGCCTGGGTGGAGAGCTGCTTTTCGGCTCGGCTGCGGATGCGATAACCCGCGCAGGAACAGGCTGGGAGGTTGCGGCGGGGGGCTACAGGGTTCAGGGGGAGTGGATAATCAACACTGTTCCGTTGAACGAGTTCGCCGGACTGCTGGGTTCCCTTCTGCCTGAACCGGTTCACAACGCGTCGAAGGAGTTGTCCTTCCGCTCTCTGGTGTTTCTCGCAGTTCTGCTGAACGGCGATAGCCGGGCGTCGGACCACTGGATATACACCTCGGAGGACAGATACCTGTTCAACAGGCTCTCCCTGAGCCGCAGTTTCGATCGGGAAATGCCTTCCCAGGCCATCTTCGAGTTCAGTTGCCAGAAGGGCGACAAGCTCTGGAACGCTGACAGGGAAGAGCTTCTGGGCAACGCCCTGAAAGGCGCCGAGCACTTGTCTCTCTTCACACCGGACATGGCCCGGGACAGCATCACGGTGAGGCAGGAACACGCATATCCAATTTACAGAATCGGTTACAGGGAAGCGGCGGGCGTGGTGCTGGACGGGATCAAATCCCTTCGCGGCCTGGTTTCCTGCGGCAGACAGGGTTTGTTCAGGTACAACAACATGGATCATTCCATCGAGATGGGTCAATGCGCCGCCCTTGAAGTGTTGGGAGAGGGAAGCGTGGAGGACAGGTTCCACTGGGGCGAAGGCACCTGGGCGGATGGATAGTCTTCGCCGCTGGGCAGCGGTTGCCCTGGCGGCGCTGTCCCTGGTCTACCTGCTTGGTTCCTTTATTGATCCCCCGTTATTGCGGCCGCTGATGAGAATCTCATGCCATCGTCTGCCCCACAGAAGCTTTCACTTTCCGTGGGGAGCAGGCGGCCAGTGCGCCAGGTGTACCGGCTTCTGGTCCGGCACCCTGATCTTCTCGGTGCTTCTGCTGTTTCGGAAACCTCCCGGAACCATTGCCATGGGGTTTCTGCTTCTGCTTCCCATGGCCATCGACGGCTCGTGGCAGTATTTCGGCAGGTACGAGAGCAGCAACCTGATTCGGGTTGTCACCGGTGCCGCCGCCGGCTCAGGCCTGGCCATGCTTCTGGGGAAGGCCACCGGAGATCAATGACGCGCAAAACTTTGTCCGGCTTGACAAAACTCTTTTCAACACGGAGATTTGCAGCACCGGCCGGAAGGGCTGGTTTTCGTCAATTTCCGGGAGAGGCCGAGCCGAAGGCTCGCTGTTGCTCTTCCGCAAGATCACATACCGCTTGCGGAAAGGACGACCATGACAAGAA
>Ga0334882_1003457_pt1 | contig 14457 bp, 12 predicted proteins | sample GraSluR1_MG_5_FD_207226 | JGI IMG/M metagenome (GOLD analysis project Ga0334882, IMG submission 207226) | Sludge microbial communities from methane-producing bioreactor in Wageningen University, Netherlands - Granular Sludge_15_04-R1 | ecosystem: Engineered > Bioreactor > Anaerobic >... | reverse complement strand
GATGAATTTCGTATTCCGGTCAATGGATCTATCATTACAAAGGATTTGTTTTCAGCCATGATTTTTTTTGATTCCATTTGAATATAAAGTATATATCTTGACAGAAATGATACGATCAGGGCTGTCAGAGGTATTGATACTGCCCAGTAATATGAATTTTCATTTATTGAAATACTGTTTGTAACTGACATGTAGAGTTTGTAGCTGAAGTAAGCAAAATCGCAGATCAAGACTACTATGAGAGAAAAGGTCATATCTGTGTAATAACTTATTAGAGCTACAAACATGAGCACAAGAAGCATGATGTAATTTTCAAAAATATTTTGTGATTGAATGTACTGAAATGAAATACATATTATAAAAAAATAAGCTATGAGCAGTGTCATAAATATGTCTATTTTTTTCCCATAGTTTCCAAATTCCATTTTTCAACCTCCTTTTGTGTATTTGTAATGAACTGTGCATCTATTTTTCTAATTATCAGATATATTGAATACAAAAATATAATATCGAAGGATACATTAAACATAAATACATGTTTTCCAAGATCTGCATCACCGGCTCCGATTACAGATATAAACAGCTGTGATACACCTGTTAAAAAAATATATACAAAGGTTTCTTCAAAAAGCCGGGAATCCATGTCACTGTTTTTACTTGCCACTCTATATCTTTTTGCAGAAAACACAAAATATATTCCAAAAGCAATTATTGTTAAAAATAGATTATGGGGCATGTAGTGTTCTTTTATTCCGCTCCAGGCGGAGAAGAAATAGGATTGGCTCCCATAGGACTTTCCCGCTGATTTTTCATAATTCCCCATTGCCTTTGGCCTTATGGAATAACCATTTTTCACAGCAAAATTCATCATTTTGAGAAATATTTCAGGATTTTTCAAATAAAATTTTAAAATGCTAAAGGTGGAATATTTACTGTAAAAAGTTTTCTTCAATTTATCATCATTTGGATTTATAACAGGTATTTGGTTGAAAAATGTAGTTTCGCTCAATAGAGAATACTGGGGATTTATATTGAGTTTCTTCAACAGATCATCTGGATTTTTTTCGTATATAAGGATACCTCTTGTCATTGCATGGTATCTGTTTATATAATCAAAATCTCCGGATATGGATTTATAGAAATAGGTAGATAAGCCTAAAGTTACAACAATCAATACGGCTGGGACATAGTGAAATAGTCTGTTTTTTAAACAGGTTGAAAGTCTGAACAATACTGCACATACCAGCATACCTACAGGTGCAAACTGCTGCTTCGAACCGACAAATAATATGGATAATATGAAAAATAGCAGAAAATTTGCCATGGTATATTTTTTAAACTTGTACATATATAAAAGTATACCAATACTGAGCATGAAGGATGTTATGCTCAATGCTTCACCATAAAACGAATTAAAATAGGATATATAACCGGTATCACAAAATATGAATATGAAGATCCCGGTAATTAAAATTTTATATTTTGTAGATTTTATATCGCAGGTAAGTACTTTTACTATGAGATATGCACTCAAAGCATAGATTACCAGATATATAGCGGATAGAAATCTTATATCAAATATATAATCTTCTGTAAATAGCCTGTCCAATAAGACTGCCGCTTTTGTAAATATGAATTGTGTGGATACTAGCATTCTTGGATTTTCATTGTTGTATTTGTAGATTCCATAGTCTCGATTAAAATATCCAAGAAATTTATTATTTTCATTTTGAGGAAGATAGTACAGATTACTCTGACTTATTATACGAAAGAAATCTCCATTGTCTGCCACCCCTATTATAGGTTGTATGAACAACGTAATAGATCCTATGAGTACAACCAGTGCAAAAGCAAGAATTCCACAGCTGTTTTTATAATTTGAAAAATTTAGCCTGATGTTCATTATGATTCATCCTTTGGAATTGAATATGTGTAAATACTTAGAGTAATCTTAGCATCTGAAAATATCAATATCAATACCTATAAGGCAAATTTTATAGTGAAGTAATAAAAATCATATGGAATGTGAGGAACAATTTATAATAAAAAGGGGGAATTTACCTAAGGCAAATTCCCATTCGTGGATATAATTCTATATATTGTCCTGATCTGTCAGGATTATAGGACCGTCTTCAGCTATTGCAAGTGTGTGTTCATACTGGGCGGAGAGACTTCCATCCACAGTGCGGGCTGTCCAACCGTTATTATCTATAACAGTATGATAGGAACCTATATTTATCATTGGTTCTATAGTTATTACCATTCCTTTTACAAGCTTGAGGCCTCTTCCAGGTTTTCCATAGTGTGGCACAGCTATATCATCATGCATGACTTTCCCTATTCCATGTCCCGTATAATCCCTTACTACGGAATATCCCAGAGATTCTGCATAGGTTTGAATCTCATGACCTATATCACCTATGTGATTTCCAATTACAGCTTTTTTTATTCCCCTGTAAAGGCATTCTTTAGTAATATTCATAAGATCCTCGGCCTCTTTTGATATTTTGCCTACTGCGTATGACCATGCAGAATCTGCCAGCCACCCGTTCAAGTTTACAACCATGTCTATAGTTACTATGTCACCTTCTTTTAAAGGTTTTTTATTTGGAAACCCATGGCAGATTTCATCATTTAAAGAAGCACATATAGCATAAGGAAATCCCATATAACCCTTCTGCTCCGGCGAAGCACCGTGTTCATCCAAATATTTTTCCACAAAGCTATTTATTTCCATGGTAGTTATACCCGGTTTTATCATCTTATGAATTTCTTTATGGCATGATGCAAGTATTTTACCAGCGGCAGCCATGTAACCTATTTCTTTTTTCGTTTTTATATCTATCAAATTTCTCGCCTCTATCCTAAAATTTATTTGGAAATACTTTTATTGTAACATTTATTTTGATTAAATTAAATGCCGTTGCAAGTTAGATTTTACAGGAAATTTTAAAATTGTCAGCAGTTGATCAAGTCAGGATTTAAGTAGTAATGCTTGTATAAACGTTTACTGCATTATATATTATAAGTAACAAAGGTAAGGAGGTATTTATAAATGGAAATTTCTAAAAAAAGTGGAACCGGTAAAGCCAGGGTTCAGAAGTTTGGAGGATTTCTTGCAGGCATGGTGATGCCGAATATCGGAGCGTTTATTGCATGGGGACTTATAACGGCCTTATTTATTCCTACTGGATGGATTCCTAATGAAAACTTTAACAAACTTGTATCACCGATGATTACCTATCTTTTGCCGGTACTTATAGGTTATACCGGCGGTAAAATGGTATATGGTACAAGAGGAGGTGTCGTTGGTGCGATAGCTACCATGGGTGTTATTGTTGGATCTTCGGTAACACAGTTCCTGGGGGCAATGGTAATTGGTCCTCTTGGAGGATATCTTATCAAGAAGTTTGATGAACTTGTAAAGGACAGGATACCTACAGGATTTGAAATGCTTGTAAATACATTTTCTTCAGGTATTCTTGGATTGATTCTTGCACTTGCTGGATTTTCGATAATAGGCCCTGTAGTAGCTGCAGTTACAGTTGCACTTGGCAATGGGGCAAAATGGATAACGGAGGTTAAGTTGCTTCCACTCATAGCAATATTGGTGGAACCTGGGAAGATATTGTTCTTGAACAATGCTATAAATCACGGAATTTTTGATCCACTGGGAATTGCACAGGTAAAGGATGTAGGAAAATCAATATTTTTCTTGCTTGAATCCAATCCTGGACCGGGCCTTGGAGTATTGCTTGCCTACTGTATATATGGAAAGGGCAATGCAAAACAATCTGCACCAGGTGCTATAATAATTCAATTTTTAGGTGGTATTCATGAAATATACTTTCCATTTGTAATGATGACACCGCTTTTGCTTCTGGCCGTAATAGGAGGAGGCATGGCTGCTGATTTCACATTCCTGGTTACAGGAGCCGGGCTTGTTGCTTCACCTGCACCGGGCAGTATATTTGCTGAAATAGCAATGAGCCCCAAGGGAGGACTTCTTCCCGTACTGGCAGGTATACTGGTAGGAGCTGTAGTATCTTTTCTGATAAGTTGTCCTATAATAAAGACAAGCAGTACGGATGATGACGAATCATTTGACAGTGCTAAAGATCTTGTAGGCCAGATGAAAGCTGAAAGCAAGGGTAAAACGGCTGTTGCTGAAGTATCAAATACAAATGAACTGCCAGGTCTTATAGTGTTTGCCTGTGATGCAGGTATGGGATCATCTGCAATGGGAGAATCTATACTTAAGAAGAAAGTAAAAGATGCAGGACTTAAAATTGAAGTAAAACACTCTCCTGTAAACGAAATACCAAAGGATGCAGATGTTGTATTTACTCAGGAAAGTCTTGAGGATAGAGCACGTATGATAGTGCCTGATGCCAGGATTATAACTATAAAAAATTTCCTCGACAACAAAGTTTATGATGAGTATATTCGATCTTTAAAAAGATAACTAGGTAGGTGATGCTGTGTATAGTATAAATGAATTTACTGCAAGGCAAAAATTTATTATAAATACAATACTGGATAAGAATTCATTGGGCATTAATGAACTTTCCACACAATTTGATGTTAGCAGTCGAACTATACTCAGGGAAGTCAATGCAATTAACAGAGTTTTGAAACGGACCAATGTGAAAATATACGATAATAATTCAGACTTGAGCATAATGGGGAAAAAAGAAGATATTTGCCGCCTCAGAGATTCCTTGGGCGGCATACCGGCACAATGGCTTATGAATCAGGAACAAAGATTATTGTTGATTACAGCCCAACTGCTTTTGATAGATGAATCCTATAAGCTGGCATTCTTCAGTTATCAGTTGAATGTAACGGAATCTACCATAAGCCTTTATATGGATAAAATTGAAAGATGGCTTAGAGTCAGATATATAAGACTTGTAAGAAAAAGGGGACATGGAATAACAACTGATGGTCCCGAGTGGATTAAAAGGAATTCTTTTGTAGAGTTGATTTATGAATTGAAACCTATAGACAAACTGTGTTCGTATATATATGGAAGTACGGAAGATACTATTATGAATGCATTTTTTAAAATTTTGTTTGAGGATAAACTGATTCCGATTTCCAAAAAAATAGTGGAAATTTGTGAGAAATCTTTATCCAGCATGGATGATATAACTTATTTCAACTCCTTGATATATGTTCTTATATCTTTAAAAAAGTCTGGATTGGGACATTCTATAAAATTGCCTGACTATTTAATTCATGATGTGCTTTCCTCCGAGAGGTTTCAATTTATTTATGATATAAAAGAGTACTTGGTATCTGTCAATATGGCTCTCTCGGATAGTGAACTGACATATATAGCAATAAACCTCCTTGGAGATAAGTATATTTATAAGGAAAATGGAAGGTTTGAAGAATTTGGAGTCTCTTTCGAGCAGATATCACGAGAACTTGTATATGAGGTTGAAAGAAAATTAAACAGCAAAATAAAGTGTGATGACCAGTTGATTACCGGGTTATCCCAGCATATCAATTCAGCACTTTATAGAGTCAATATGGATATACCGGTAAAAAATACAATACTTCAGGAAATAAAAGAATATTACAGCAGCCTTTTTGAAATTGTGGACTATTCGTGTAAATTGATATTTTCAAAATATAATATAGCAATGTCACAGGATGAAATAGGATTTATAACGATGCACATTGGTTCGGCACTTGAGAGGTCAAATAGCTTGAACAACAAATTTTCAGTTCTTGTAATATGTCCAAATGGAATAGGAACTGCAAAAATGCTTTTTAGCAGACTCAAAGCAGCAATAAATGATATAGAGAGTATAACCATCAAGTCTTTTAAAGATTGTACTGAGGAAGATAATAAATATGATATAGTAATTTCCACCGTAAATATTGATTTCAGCGGGAAATTAAAAATGGATGATGTAATAGTGGTTTCACCGTTCTTGAAAAAAGATGATATAGACAGGATAAATAGTCACATTGCCAGACTTATCAAGAAAAACAATACTTTTAACAAGAATGAATTTACTGTTGGTAAAAAGGATATGTCACAAGAAGAGAAGTGTAAAATAATAGATAATCTTGTAAATGGCATACGTGTTCAGAATATAGAAACAGAATCTTTTGAAGAACTTGTCAGATTAATTTGCAGGGATGTCTATGATTGCGGCGTTATAAGCGATATTGAGCAAATTGAAAATCTTATAATTACAAGGGAAAAGCTTGGCAATGTAGTAATACCGAATTCCCATATGTCACTTCTTCATACCAGGTCAGACTGTGTTGTAAGACCATTTATGGGAGTGTATAGACTTAAGGAAAACATGAAGTTAAGGAGTATTGGATTTGATTGTGAAAATGTAGATACTTTTATAGTACTGCTTGCCAAAAAGAAGGAACATCCTTTCGTACTTGAGCAGATGGGCAGGATAAGTATGTCTTTGATAGAGAAAAAAAACATATCCAAAATCTTGAGAAAATATGATATTGAAAATCTACGTATTGAAATGGATGAAATACTGAATAGGGAGGAAGTATAATGGAACCAGAAGTACTTTGTGAAAATAATATACTGCTGAATGTTAAAAGTGAATCAAAAAACGAAGCTATCAGGAGAGTTGGCAATTTACTTGTTCAAAATGGGTATGTAGATGATAAGTACATTGAAGGAATGATAAAAAGGAATGAAGATATAAGTACGTATATAGGCAATGGGGTGGCAATACCACATGGAATGAATGAATATGTGAAGTATATAAGACATTCAGGAATCGTAATTGCACAATATAGAGATGGTGTGGATTTTGGGGAAGGAAATACTGCATATCTTGTAATAGGAATTGCAGGCAAGAATGATGACCATATGAATATACTGTCCAAAATAGCAATAGTTTGTCAGTACGATAAGAATGTGAAAAAGCTGGTAAAGTCAGATGACAAGAAGGAAATAATCAGAACAATTTTGGAAGAAGAATAAAAGTATTGAGAGGAGTTAGTTTATTATGAAAACAAGAGCCGTAAGACTTTATGGGAAAAATGATTTGAGATTGGAGGAATTTGAACTTCCTGAAATAAAAGATGATGAAATACTTGTAAAGGTAGTATCCGACAGCATATGTATGTCAACATACAAAGCTGCTGTGCAGGGACCTGACCACAAAAGAGTTCCCAAAGATGTGGACAAAAATCCTGTAATAGTTGGACATGAGTTTGCTGGTGATATAATAAAGGTTGGGAACAAATGGAGAGGACAGTTTGAGGAAGGTGGAAAATTTGCACAGCAGCCTGCTCTCAATTACAAGGGAAGCATGGCATCACCCGGTTATTCGTACAAATACTTCGGAGGAGATGCAACATACATGATAATACCTCACGAGGTAATGGAACTTGGCTGTCTGTTGAATTATAATGGAGACTCCTACTATGAAGCATCCCTGGCAGAGCCAATGTCATGTATAATAGGTGCATATCATGCATGTTTCCATACTAAAATGGGTTCCTATCATCATGAAATGGGAATAAAAAAAGGAGGTAAGCTTGTACTTCTTGCTGCAGCAGGTCCGATGGGACTTGGAGCTGTAGAATATGTAATAAATTGTGACAGGAGACCGTCTCTCCTTGTTGTAACGGATATAGACGATGCCAGGATAAAAAGGGCAGAGGAAATATTTGATAAAGACAAGATCAAGAGTGAAAAGGGCATAGATATAGAATTTGTCAACACAAAAAATATAGAGAATTCTTCCGAGTATCTTATAAAGATGACAGGAGGTACTGGATTTGACGATGTATATGCCTATACACCTGTAAGGCAGGTAGTAGAGGAAGCTGACAGGATACTTGGAAGGGATGGATGCCTGAATTTCTTCGCAGGTCCTACGGATAAAAACTTCAGTGGAGAGCTCAATTACTATAATGTTCACTATGGATCAACCCATGTTATAGGTACTACAGGAGGAAATACGGATGATCTTAAAGAATCACTAAGGATGACTGAGGAAGGTTCCATGAATCCGGCAGTAATGGTTACACATATAGGAGGCTTGAACTGTGTTCCTGAAACTACATTGAATCTTCCCAATATTCCTGGAGGCAAGAAGCTCATATATACAAATATAAATATGGAACTTACTGCTATAGACGATTTTGAGGAAAAGGGCAGGACAGATCCCCTATTTGCAGAACTTGCAAAAATAACGAGAAAACACAACGGACTCTGGAGCACCGAAGCCGAGAAGTATCTTCTTGATACACTTAAATAATAGACAAAATGAGCAAAAATTTCAAATGAAATTTTTGCTCATTTTTTTACTGTACCGTGAGAAGGATTTTTGGATACAATATCTATGGCCAGAGCTATTTCCTTTACTATATTTGTATTGAACTTGTCGGAAAGTTCATTTAGCTTGACATATAATAGACCTTTTTCAGTTGATATGTACTTAGAAGGCAAGTTGTTCAATGTTATGGCTTTTATATCATCAATACATTTTGGACATTTGCAAATATCATCATAGTTTTCAAGAACTTTAGGCAGCAGCCTGTCTACAATTTCTTCCATATAATTTTTGATCAACTAACCCACCTTCTCAAATATGCCTTATATGTTAATTATATCATAAATTAACTATATATTTCTTGCTTTTTAGAATCTATCCAGCAATTTGAGAGCTGACCTGCTTAGAATTTCCAATCCATATGACAATGATATCTCGTCTATGTCGAATTTAGGATGATGCTGGGGATATACAATATTTTTTTCAGGATTGTTTATTCCGACAAATATGAAACATCCAGGTACTTCCTGAAGATAGTAGGAAAAATCTTCACTACTCATAAAAGGCGGTATCTTGTGTGCCTTTTTACCTAAAACTTCTCTTCCGGCTTCAAGTACTATGCTTGTAACTTTAGGGTCATTTTCAAGAACGTAAGTACATAGATCTCTTTTCAAACTGCATTTAGCCCCAGTCATGTCACATATATCCTCTACGATTTTTTTTATATGGGAATATACATTTTTTCGGACATTTTCATCGAGAGATCGTATAGTTCCCTTTAATACTGCCTTTCCAGCTATGGCATTGTAAATTTTCCCGGATTGGAATACGCCTACGGATACAACCGCTTGTTTCATGGGATCTACATCCCTCCCCACAATAGTGTTCAATGCAACTACAATTTCCGATGCAGTCAGTATTGAATCTATTGTCTGATGGGGCATGGAAGCATGACCGGCTTTTCCCTCTATTATTATGGTAAATTCATCGCTTGCAGCCATTACAGGTCCGGGAGATATACCTGCTGTACCTATTGGAAGTGACTGCCATAGATGCAGTCCTATGATTGCATCCACATTTTTAAGCCCACCGTCCCTTATGATGGCTGCAGCACCTGATCCATCTGCAACCTCTTCTTCACTTGGCTGAAATATGAATCTTATATTACCTTTGATTTCACTTTTAAAATGTGATAGAATTTTTGCCGCTCCCAATAGTATAGAAGTATGTCCGTCATGACCGCAGGCATGGCATGCGCCTTTGTTTTGTGATTTATAAGGTTTATCTCCTTCCTCGTCTATAGCCAGTGCATCTATATCTGCACGTATAGCTATGGTTTTTCCAGGCTCTTTGCCCTTTAGGTCAGCTATGATGCCGGTTCCTGCTGCTTTTCTTATATCAAGATCCAGTGTGCCCAGCACACCAAAAATTTTTTTCTGAGTATTGAATTCCCGTTTGCTGATTTCCGGATGTCTGTGAAAATATCTCCGTAAATCTACTACTTCAGGATAATATTTTTTCACAAGTTCTTTTATATCATTCATATTTATAATAGCCCCCCATAAACTTATTGCCATTGTATAATCAATTGCATATTTCCTTCAATTTGAATAATATTATTTATTATTAGTTATACAATAACATAAAATATGGAGTTGTAAATAGAAAATTGTAAAAACATATGTAAATAAGGGGTCTATCATGCCATTGAGAATATTAGAGTCGAGGAGTGACTGACTCAAGAAATAGGAGATAGCGAAATACTTGTTAAAAGTAATTTCTGATATTATTGTAGAGTCGGTTTGGAAAAAAATAAAGCATAATATGATAAAAATATATTGACTATTTTGAAATGAAATTATATTATAATGCTGTAACAATATTTCATAAAAGAACAAATGTAAAAAAGGAGGCTATAGCAATGAAATTATTCATATATAACTTAGTTAGAGTCCGGTATAGTTAACGATATTGTCCTGATGGGGAAGAACAAGAAACAACTATGAAAACGTTATGAAAACCAATGCCCCAAATTGGTTTCAATAAAAACTCAAAAAATGCTAAAATCTAAATATGCTATCTAGATTTTAGCATGATGCATAAATTGCTGGATAAACAGCAATCACCTAAAATAATTATCCTTGTATGATATTTTACTACAAATCAAAACATCACATCAAAGATTGACCAAAATAATTATATCATTAAATATTGTTTGTGAAAACATATAAAAAATTTAAAAATCAAAATTGGGAGGTTTGAATCATGTTAACTGCTCTAGCAAATGCTGCTCAGGGGTTCATAGGACTATTTCAGGAGGGTGGAAAAAGCTTCACTGGAATGGTTACGGGAATTTTGCCTACTTTAGTTGTGCTTATTACGGCTGTCAATTCTCTTATCAAGATAATAGGTGAAGAAAGAGTCAATAATTTAGCCAGATCCTCATCCAAATATCTTGTAACAAGATACACTGTTTTCCCAGTTATTGCCGTGTTCTTTTTAACGAATCCTATGGCATATACTTTTGGTAAGTTTTTGGATGAAAAATATAAACCAGCCTATTATGATTCTACAGTTTCATTTGTCCATGCGATTACAGGACTGTTTCCGCATGCAAATCCTGCCGAATTGTTTGTCTACATGGGTATAGCACAGGGAATAACGAAACTGGGACTGCCTGTAGGTGAACTTGCCGTGAGATATTTTATAACGGGAGTTATTGTAATATTTATCAAAGGATTGCTTACGGAAAGGATTACTATCTATTTACTGAATAAAGAGAAAAATAAAAAGGTTCAACCAGTATGACATTGATTTTGTCAATAAATAAAAAATAGGAGGGTTATCATGTATAATACAGTAAAAGTTGAAAAAGGAAGAAGTGGCTGGGGAGGACCTCTCTATATAAAACCGGAAGGAAAAAGGAATAAAATTGTATGTGTAACGGGACAGGACATGCATCCTGTAGCATATAAGCTTGCCCAAATGACCAATGCAGAACTGGTAAATGGATTTGCTACTGGAGTTCCTGATGCGGAGATAGCTGCAGTTGTCATAGATTGTGGAGGTACTGCAAGATGCGGAGTTTATCCAAAAAAAGGTATACTTACTATAAATGTAAAATCTGTTGGACAGTCAGGTCCTCTTGCAAAATTTATGACGGAGCAGCTGTATGTATCTGATGTAAATGAATCCTGTATTTCCATCCATGAGGGCAATTCACCGGTATCATCAGCTCCAGAAGTGGAAAAAGCAAAAACAAATATTCCTGATGATAAGGCAAAGAAAAGTGTGGCGGCAGCTGTTGAAGCGGCACCAAAGAAGAAAGAGAATTTTATAGTAAGGCTTGGGAAAGGTGTTGGAGATGTAATAGGAAAGTTCTATGAAGCAGGAAGAGAGACGATTGATTCAATAATAAAAAACATACTTCCATTCATGGCTTTCGTATGTATGATAATTGGAATTATAAACAAGACAGGTATAGGAAATATTATTGCAAAGGCAATCTCACCGGCAGCAGGTTCTCTTGTAGGGCTGATCATAGTGTCGATTATCTGTACACTGCCCATACTTTCACCTATACTCGGACCTGGAGCAGTTGTGGCTCAGGTAGTGGGAGTTCTTGTAGGAACGGAAATAGGCAAAGGACATATACCACCGCATTTTGCACTTCCAGCATTGTTTGCAATAGATGCACAGGTAGGATGTGATTTCATACCTGTTGGATTGAGCCTTGCAGAAGCGGAACCTGAAACAGTGGAAGTGGGGGTTCCGGCAGTTCTATTCTCAAGAGTTGTAACAGGACCTCTATCTGTTATAATAGCTTATTTTGTAGGAGTTGGTTTGTATGAATAAATGCAGCTTTGGTAGAAAACGTTTTTTCAGCGAGATATACTAAAATGCACAATGTTTCTATGTAATATGTATGGGTGGAAGAGTTATTGGAGATGGACTTGCCGTAATGTTATTTGATGAATGGTATAATGCTAAGTTTTAAGGAGGCAGACACAAAGAAAGAATTGATATGATAAATAATTATGAAAATTTTCGATTTTAGGTATTGACAAGTTTATTAAAAGATTATATAGTATATGTAAATCAATTGAATATTTAACTTCTTATCAAGAGAGGCAGAGGGACTGGCCCTATGATGCCCGGCAACCTGAATGAATTTTGTTCAACGGTGCTAATTCCAGCAGGTAAAACCTGAGAGATGAGAGATACTAAGAATTTTGACTTCTTACAGTTTCTCTGTAAGAAGTTTTTTTAGTTTTTAAAGGAATGACATAATAAAATATTAAATTTTAGATTGGATGTGATTATAGTGAAGATAACGTGCAATTGCTGTTGCAGATAATTAAAGTAATAAATTGTTATTGTAAAAAATTTTAATATATAAATGTTAGGAGCGATAAAAATGAGTGAAGAGAGAAAATTAGGATTTGAAACATTACAGGTACATGCAGGACAAGTACCAGACCCAACAACGGGAGCAAGAGCTGTTCCAATTTATCAGACTACGTCTTTTGTTTTTAAAGATGCAGATGAAGCAGCAGACTTTTTCCAACTTAAAAAACCAGGAAATGTTTATGCCAGAATAATGAATCCAACACAGGATGTATTTGAACAGAGAGTAGCAGCACTTGAAGGTGGAAGTGCAGGACTTGCAACTTCATCAGGACTTTCAGCAATATTATATTCAATACTAAATGTGGCAAATTCAGGGGATAATATAGTTTCAGCAAGCACTCTTTATGGGGGCACATATGAATTGTTTTCAGTAACATTAAAGAAATTAGGAATTGACGTAACGTTTGTAGATCCTGATGATCCTGAAAATATTAGAAAGGCTATTACAGACAGAACAAAGGCAGTTTATGCCGAGACATTAGGAAATCCAAAGATTAATGTATTGGATATAGAAGCTGTAGCAAATATAGCACATGAAAACAAAATACCTCTTATAATAGATAATACTTTTGGTACTCCATATCTTGTAAGACCAATAGAATATGGTGCAGATGTAGTTGTACATTCAGCAACAAAATTCATTGGTGGCCATGGGACAACCATTGGTGGAGTTATAGTAGACGGAGGAAAATTTGACTGGGCAGCAAGTGGAAAATTCCCTGACTTCACTACACCTGATGAAAGTTATAACGGTCTTGTTTACGCAGATCAGGGACCAATTGCCTTTGCTTTAAAAGCCAGGGTTCAGCTTCTTAGAAATACAGGGGCAACATTAAGCCCGCAAAGTGCATTTTATTTCCTTTTAGGATTGGAATCACTTTCACTCAGGGTTGAAAGACATGTAGAAAATACAAGAAAAGTAGTTGAGTTTTTAACTAAGCATCCAAAGGTTTCATGGGTAAACTATCCTGAACTTGAAAGCAGTCCGTATCATGATCTGGCAAAAAAATATTTTCCAAAAGGAGCAGGTTCTATATTCACATTTGGAATAAAGGGAGGACTTGAAGCAGGAAAGAAGTTTATAAATAGTGTTAAATTATTTTCATTGCTTGCAAATGTAGCAGATGCCAAATCTCTTGTAATACATCCTTCCAGTACAACACATGCAGAATTAAATGAAGAACAGCAAAAAGCTGCCGGGATAACTCCAGATCTTATAAGGCTCTCAATAGGTGTAGAGAATATTGATGATATTATATACGATTTGGATCAGGCTCTTGCCAAAATTTGATATTGTGAAATTAATATAAAATATGAAAATCAAGTTTCTTTGATATAATTGTTGAAGAAACTTGATTTTTTATTTTGATGATTTTATAGAATGGTATAATATGTTTAAATATATTATTTTGGAGGAAGCGGCATGTTTAATCTATCGGAGATTAGCAATATAATAAGACAGTCACATTTAAGATGTGAAAACGAGTACAAAATTCCAAAGGGAAGGGTTTTTCCGCTGAAAATCGTGAAAGGTTTGGAGTTTCAAAGATTATGTAAAAAAAATTATGAAGTCATAAAAGTTGCCAGGCCATTTATGGAAATATTATATGATTTTCTAAGAGGTTCGGGCTTTTTCCTCGATCTTACTGATAAGGACGGAGTTATATTGATAGCTATTGGTGATAGAGATGTGATAGAAGAAGCCAAAAAGATGAAGATGATAGAAGGCTCGGATATGAGTGAAAAAAGTACAGGTACAAATGCGATT
>Ga0334882_1003456_pt1 | contig 14457 bp, 12 predicted proteins | sample GraSluR1_MG_5_FD_207226 | JGI IMG/M metagenome (GOLD analysis project Ga0334882, IMG submission 207226) | Sludge microbial communities from methane-producing bioreactor in Wageningen University, Netherlands - Granular Sludge_15_04-R1 | ecosystem: Engineered > Bioreactor > Anaerobic >... | reverse complement strand
CAGCGTGCCGCCACGGGGGACCTCGAGATCGACCCCCCGGACCGCGGGCAGTCGGACGCCGCGGCCCAGGTCGAAGGTCTTGTGGATCCCAGCCAGGCGGAGCACCGGCTCGCCGGCGGGCAGCGCCGGCCGGGGAACGGGGAGGTGACGGTGCGCGCCGATGCCCGGCGCGGCGGCGAGAAGCCGGCGGGTGTAGTCGTGGCGCGGGGAGGCGAGGATCTCCCGGGTCGACCCCTGCTCCACCACGGCACCGCCCCGCATCACCACCACCCGATCCGCCCGATCGGACGCCACCGCCAGATCGTGGGTGATCAGCAGCACCGCGCTGCCGATCGCCCGGGTCATCTCCGCCAGATGGTCGAGGATCCGGCGCTGGACCGTGACGTCCAGGGCCGAGGTGGGCTCGTCGGCGACCACCAGCTGCGGTGAGCAGGCGGTGGCGATCCCGATCAGGACGCGTTGGCGCTGGCCGCCGGAGAGCTGGTGGGGGTACTGGCGGGCGCGCAGCGCAGGATCGTCGATCCCGGCGCGCTCGAGGATCTCGACGGCGCGGATCCGGGCCGCTCGGCGATCCGCGAGCCGGTGGACCCGCAGCACCTCCGCGATCTGCTCGCCGACGGTGTGCACCGGGTTGAGCGAGGTGCCCGGATCCTGCGGCACGAACCCGATCCGGCGGCCACGGATGGCCGTCATCGCCCGCTCCCCCGCCCCGTCGATCCGCTCACCGTCGAAGGTGACGCTGCCGCCGGCGGTGACGGCGCTCGTCGGCAGCAGGCCCAGCACCGCATGGGCGGTGGTCGACTTGCCGGAGCCGGACTCCCCGACGAGGGCCACCACCTCGCCGGGTCGGACGGTCAGGCTCACGCCGCGGACCGCCGGCACCGCCCCCCGTCCGTACGCCACCGACAGGTCGTCGATGGCCAGCAACGGCCGGGTCGAGGGCGCGGTCATCGGTGTTCCTCCGGAGCCAGGGCCCGGGCGAGGACGTTCGCCGCGAGGACGGTGGCGACGATCACCAGACCGGGCAGGGTGGAGAGCCACCAGGCGGTGGCGAGGTAGTTGCGGCCATCGGCGATCAGCGACCCCCACTCGGGTGTCGGTGGCGCCGCACCGAAGCCGAGGAAGCTGAGGGCAGAGATGGCCAGTACGGCGCCGCCGAACTCCACCGCCGCCAGTGACAGCACCGGCAGCACCGAGTTCGGCAGGATGTGCCGCGCCAGGATGCCGGCCGGCCGCACTCCCGAGGCCCGGGCGGCCTCGATGTAGGGCGCGTGCTTCACGCGGAGGACCTCCGAGCGCATCACCCGGGCGAAGCTGGCGACCAGCGAGACGCCCACCGCGATCGCGACGTTGACGGTGCCGAAGCCCAGGGCGGTGACCAGGGCCAGCGACAACAGCAGCGACGGGACGGACAACAGGACGTCGACCGTACGCATCAGGACCGTGTCGACCGTCCCCCCGACGGCACCGGCCAGCAGGCCCAGGACGGACCCGACCCCCAGCGCGATCCCCACGGCCAGGGTGGTGGCGGTCAGCGATCGGCCGGCGCCGTACACGATCCGGGCGTAGAGGTCGCGGCCCAGCTGGTCGGTCCCGAACCAGTGCTGCGGTCCGGGTGGTCGCAGCCGGTGGGACGGGACGCTGAGCAACGGATCCCCCGGCGCCAGCAGGTGCGGCGTCACCGCCGCGGTGATCACCAGCAGCAGGACCGCACCGGCGAGGACCGTGCCGCCGTGCCGGACCAGCCAGGTCGGCAGCGCACCGCGCAGACCCCTGCTGCGGGACGGGCGGCGGGTCGGACCGGCGACCGGGACAGCCGGGGTGGCCGGGGTCGCCGACTGGCGGGCCTGCAGGACCGTCTCAGGCATGGACCAGCTCCTCGTCCCGAGGTGTCGTGGCGGGCGCAGCCACCGCGGCCGGGTCGGCGGGCCGGCCCGGACCCGACACCGCCGGGCCGGATGCCGCGGCGATCCGCGGGTCCAGCAGCGGATAGGCCAGGTCGACGGCGAGGTTGATCACCACGAAGACTGTCGCGCAGAGCATCACCACCCCCTGGACCACCGGGATGTCCTGGGTGAGGACCGCCTGCTGGGTGAGCCGACCGACACCGTTGCGCGCGAAGACCGTCTCGACGACGACGGAGCCGGCCAGCAGGTTGCCGACGATGACCCCGGCCACCGTCAGGGCGTTCACCGCCGCGGGCCGGAAGGCGTGATGGCCGAGGATCCGGCGCCGGCTGACGCCCTTGGCCCGGGCGGTGGCGATGAAGGGTCGGTGCAGCGTCGACTCCAGCGCATCGCCGAGCACCTGGGCGATCACCGCCCCGGTCGGCAGGGCGAGGGTGAGGGCGGGCAGGATCACGTGCACCGGTGCGGAGTCGCCGAAGGCCGGCAGGAGCCGCAGTCCGAACGAGAAGATCTGGACCAACACCAGGCCGACCCAGAAGGTCGGCAGCGCGGTGGAGACCGGCGGCAGCGCCCGCAGGAACGCCTTGAGGCGCCGCGACCGGGTCCAGGCCGTCGCGACGGCGAGCCCGGCCCCGGCCAGCAGGGCGAGGCCCAGCGCGGCGCCGGCCAGCGCGAGGGTGCTCGGCAGGGCCGTCCCGATCAGCCCGGTCACCGGCCGGCCGGTGGTGATCGACAGGCCGAGATCACCGCCGACCGCGCCCCGGAGGCTCTGCAGGTACTGCTGCCAGACCGGCAGGTCGAGGCCGTAGCGGGCCTTCAGCTGGGCGGTCGCCGCCGGGTCGAGCGTCCCGGCCTCCGCCACCCCGTCGACCATCATGCTGATCGGATCGGAGGGCAGCAGGTAGAGGATCAGGAACGAGAGGGTGAAGGCGGCCCACAGGACTCCGGCCGACTGCAGCAGCCGCCGTGCCAGGTAACCGGCCATCGGTCAGGCCCCCAGCCAGGTGTCGTAGAAGGTGAGCCGGGAGGAGGCGTCGAAGGAGAGGTCCTTCACCTTGCCGGCGGCGCCGATCGCCTGGGACAGCTCGATGGTGGGGATCCACAGCCCCTCGTCGATCACCTGCTGCTGCGCGGTGGCCAGGTCGGCGTTGCGCTCGGTCGCATCGGTCGCGGTCTGCTGGTTGACCAGCGTCTCGTCCAGCTGCGTCGGCGCGGTGCGGTTGTTGAAGTTGCGCCCCTGGGTGACACCGAAGGTCGTCCGGAGGATGTCACCGTCGGCCCGGGTGGAGTTGTAGTAGACGGCATCGAAGTCCTTGGCGTTCTGCGCCGCGGTGTTCTCCGCGGTCGTCTGCAGCTTCAGCTGCAGGTCGACCCCGACCGCCTTGAACTGCTGCTGGACGAGCTCCAGGATCGCCTGGTTGCCGGCGAAGACCGAGGTGAAGCTGACGCTGAACGTCAGCCGCTGGCCGTCCTTCACCCGGATGCCGTCCGCACCAGGGACCCAGCCGGCCTGGTCCAGGATCTTCCGGGACCTGTCCGGGTCGTACGTCACCGCGGCGACGGCGCGGTAGCCGGGGGTGCTGGAGGCCAGCGACGAGGTGGCGGGCTTGAAGTCGGCCCCGACGACGGTGTCGACGAGCTCCTGACGGTTCACGGCGCTGATCAGTGCCTGTCGTACGGCCGGGTCCTGCAGGGAGCCGCGCTGCACGTTCGGCTGGAACCCGAAGGGGACCCCCGGGTTGGACACGCTGAGGATCCGGCCGCCGGCGCCCTGGATGACCGGTGCGTCCTGGGTGAGCGCATCGGAGCTGGCGTCCAGCTGCCCGGACGCCACGCTGCCCGCGCGGACGCCCGACTCCGGCACGACAGTGAAGTCGATCCGGTCGAGGTAGGCCTCCCCGGTGTGGTGGACGGCCGACGAGGCCCAGTTGTAGCCGGCCCGGCGGACGACGCTGGCCGACTTCTCCTGGACGTACGAGTCGTAGACGAACGGACCGGAGCCGACCACCGTGGCGCACCGGTCCTCGGCGGACTTCGCGGTGTCGGCGGCGGAGACGATACCCAACTGTGAGGTGGAGGTGGCCTGGAGGAACTGCGCGTTGGGCCGGTCGAAGCGGATCTCCACGGTCTGCGCATCGACGGCGGTGCTGCCCTGGTAGCCGGCCAGGTAGCTCGACGCCAGCGGCGCCTTCGCCTTGAGGGTGCTGGTGATGGCGTCGAGATTGGCCTTCACCGCCTGCGCGTCGAGCGCGGTCCCGTCGCTGAAGGTCACCCCGGGGCGGAGCTTGAAGGTGAAGGTCTTCGCATCCGGGGAGACGGTCCAGGACTCGGCGAGCCACGGGACGATCTCGCCGGTCTTCGGATTCTGGTCGGTCAGTGAGTCGACCACCGTACGGGTCACGTAGATCGTCTGGTTGGTGCCCGACTGCGCCGGGTCGGCGCAGGTGGGGGCCTGGGACAGGCCGTAGCGGAGTGTGCCGCCGGCGACCGGGTGGGCGTCGGCGGCGGCGTCGGCGGTCGCGCCCGCGGTGCTGCAGGCGGTCAGCAGAGGGCCCGACAACGCCAGCAGCGCCGCGGCAGTGCCGACACGGGTCGAGAGATGAACGGCCATGGATTCGCATCCTTCTGGTTCTGGGAGAGGTCGAGGCGACGCAGGGACCGGCGAAGATGCTCGCTCCCGGACCGCCAAGCAGAAGGGAACCTAATGATTTGCATAAGCCTTGTCAATACACTATTCCACCTGTAGGTTTTTCTGACAACCACCGTCCGAGGGGTCCGGCCACCGCTGACCCCCGCATCCCAGGAGCACCATGGCCGACAGTGCAGCACGGACGACCCTGGTCGCCGTGTCGACCGAGTTCACCGGGACTCTGGCCCTCCCGGTGGTCGCCGGGACCGAGGCATACCACCCCGGGCAGGCCCTCCACGAGTTGCTCTCCTGGGCCCTGGCCGGCTGCCGGAGCCACCACGACACCACCGACCCCGCCCCGGAGGCGTCGGCGTCGTCCGCTCCGCCCGCCACCCCCTCACCGACCGCCGGCGACGGCCGTCCCCACGACCGAAAGGTGCCCGACCATGCGCTTCCAGCTGCTCGACATCATCTTCAACCCCGCCCACCCCGTCACCGGTGAACGCGTCCCGGCCGACGAGCGGCTCCGTCGGGTGGTCGAGACCGCCGTCCTCGCCGAGCGGCTCGGCATCGACTCCTTCGCGATCGGCGAGCGTCACGCCGGCGATGTGCTCTCCTCGGCCCCGACCGTCATCCTGGGCGCCCTCGCCGCCCGCACCGAGCGGATCCTGCTGAGCACCGGGGTGACCGTGCTCTCGCTGCTGGACCCGGTGCGGGTGGCCGAGGACCTGGCCACCGTCGACCAGCTCTCCCGAGGGCGCCTGGAAATCGTCATCGGCAAGGGCAACGAGGTGCTGCAGTACCCGATCCTGGGGCGCGACATCCGCTTGCAGTACGAGTACCTGGAGGAGAACTACCTCCTGCTGCGCCGTCTCCTGAGTGAGGAGGACGTCACCTGGACCGGTCGCCACCGCCCGCCGCTGGAACACGCCACCACCCTGCCGCGCCCGTTCGACGGGCCGTTCCGGATCTGGCACGGGTCGGCCACCTCGACCTTCGCCGTCGACCTGGCCGCCCGGTGGGGGGACCCGATCTTCTCGGCCAACGCGCTGCAGCCGCGCGAGGCCTACCGGGAACTCATCGACCGCTACCGTGAGCACTACATCGCCCACGGCCACGACCCGGCCACAGCGTACGTCGGGGCGGGATCGGGCACCCTGTTCATCGCCGACACGACCGAGCAGGCGATCGAGCAGTACCGGCCCCTCTACGAGGGACAGGTCCGCGCCGCGGACCGGCGCCGACACGATCCGGCGGCCCGCGGCAAGGTCACCTCGTTCCGCAGCATCGAGGAGGCGGTGGACCACGGCCCCGCCCTGGTCGGGTCGCCCGAGCGGATCGCCGAGAAGATCCTGGACTACCACCGGGCGTACGGACACGACGTCCAGTCCTTCAGCCTCAACCACCACCTGGAGCCCGGTCACCAGGACGAGCAACTGGCCAGGTTCGCCGAGGAGGTCATCCCGCTGGTCCGACGGGAGACCCCGACGACCCTGTGGGGCCCCACCGACACCGGTCGGGCCAAGGGCTTCACCGCGGCCGGCGACACCGTCGGCCCGACCTCCGGCGATGCCGATCGGAGATGGCAGACCGTCGCTCACCACCGAGCGTGAGGCCGTCAACTACTATGCGGCTGTGAACCTCTCTGCGCGCACCGAGTACGCCGTCCGCGCGATGGTGCACCTGGCGACCGCCGATCCGGCCGAGCCGGTCACCCTCGATTCCGTCGCCCAACAGGAGGACCTGCCCCGCAAGTTCATGGAGGCGATCTTCGCCGACCTGCGACGGGCCGGCCTGATCACCAGCCTGCGCGGCTCCCGGGGCGGCTATTTCCTGTCCCGCGGCAGTGACGCCATCACCATCGGCGACATCATGCGGGCGGTGGACGGCCCGCTCTGGGAGGTCCGGGGCCTGCGCCCGCAGGACACCGAGTACCGCGGCGCCACCCACCACCTGCCGACCCTCTGGGTCGCGGTACGGGCCTCACTGCGGGCCGTACTGGACTCGACCACGCTCAGCGAGCTGGCGAGCGGGCACTTCAACGAGCGGGTGACGGCGCTGACCACCAGTGCGGACGCCTGGATGAACCACTGACGACGCGATCACCGGCACGCTCCCCTTTTCCCATTCCGTCACCCGCCGGCTGCGCAGACTCTTGTTCCGCGACCCGGCACGCTCGATCCTCGGAAAGACGCCGATTTATCGCAATAATCCCTATTGGTTTGCTAGTGTATTGACGTTGCTTATGGCCGCCATTAGCGTCGAGGTGTCGAAGCATCGCCCCTCCCTCGTCCCGGAAAGGCCTCTCATGACCCACCTGCTCACCGTCTCCGGCAGCCCGTCCGCCACGTCGCGGGGCAACGCCCTGGCCCACCTCGTCGGCGCCCAGCTGGCCGCAGAGGGTCACCAGGTCGATCACCTGTCCGTCCGTGACCTGCCGGCCGAGGCTCTGCTGCACGCCGACTTCGGCAATGCGGAGATCCGGGCCAGTCAGGAAGCGGTGGACCGGGCGGACGGGCTGGTCATCGTCACTCCGGTCTACAAGGCGTCGTTCTCCGGCGCGCTCAAGGCCTGGCTCGATCTGCTGCCGCAGACCGCCCTGGAAGGCAAGACGGTGCTGCCGCTGGCGACCAGCGGCTCGCTGGCCCATGCCCTCGCCCTCGACTACGCCCTGCGGCCGGTCCTGCAGGCCCTCGGCGCCCGCCACGTGGTGCAGAGCCACCTGGTCACCGACACCCAGCTCACCGTCGGCCCGGACGGCAGCGTACGGCTGCACGAGTCCGCGGTGCACCGCCTCGACGCCACCCTGGACGCCTTCGTCGACGCCCTGCCGTACGCCCGGACCACTGTCTGATCCGACGAGCTGTCCCCTCCAGCGAGCTGTCGGATCCGACCACTGTCTGATCCGACCACCGAACGCCTTGGTGGACGCACCCGCCACCGCTCCTGAACAGCACGAAAGGACTGACTCCGTCTTGTTGGACTTCCACTGGTTCCTGCCCACCTACGGCGATTCCCGCCAGATCATCGGCGGTGGCCACGGTCTACCGGCCTACACCGCGATCAAGGACCGGCCGGCTTCGGTCAAATACCTCACCCAGATCGCCACCGCCGCGGACGAACTGGGGTTCGAGGGCATGCTCATCCCGACCGGCGCCTGGTGCGAGGATGACTGGATCACGGCGGCCCTGCTCGCCGGCCGCACCGAACGGGTCAAGTTCCTGGTCGCGCTGCGGCCCGGTGCCATCTCCCCCACCCTCGCCGCCCAGATGGCCGCCACTCTGCAGTGGCAGACCGACGGACGGCTGCTGCTCAACGTCGTCACCGGCGGCGAATCGCACGAGCAGCGCGCCTATGGCGACTACGAGGACAAGGCCGGCCGGTACGCCCGGTGCGATGAGTTCCTGCAGGTCTTCCGTCGACTGTGGGAGTCGACCGCGCCGGTGGACCACCACGGCCACTATTTCGATCTCGACGGCGCCGTGCTGCACCGGAGGCCGCCGCGCCCGCCGCTCTACTTCGGTGGCTCCTCCGGCGCGGCCGGGCCGGTCTTCGCCGACAATTGCGACGTCTATCTGACCTGGGGCGAGCCGCCGGCCGCGGTGCGGCAGAAGATCGCCTGGATCCAGGGGCTCGTCGACGAGCGACACCGCCGGGTCGACTACGGCATCCGCCTGCACGTCATCACCCGCGACACCGCCGAGGAGGCGTGGGCCGCCGCCGGCCGGCTGCTGGACGGCATCGCGCCGGAACAGATCGAACGCGTGCAGGCCGGTCTGCGGCGCTCGGAATCGGAGGGCCAACGCCGGATGCTGGAGCTCAACCGCGGCACCAAGGACGATCTCGTCGTGTCGCCGAATCTCTGGGCCGGCGTCGGCCTGGTCCGCGGCGGCGCCGGGACCGCCCTGGTCGGATCCCACACCGAGGTCGCCGACCGGATCCAGGAGTACGCGGCGCTGGGGCTGACGAAGTTCGTGCTGAGTGGGTACCCGCACCTGGAAGAGGCGTACTGGTTCGGGGAGGGCGTCCTCCCCATCCTGGAGGAGCGCGGCGTGTGGGCTCATCCGGCGCGCCGGGACGAGCCGGCCGTCAGTCACGTGCCCTTCGCCGCGGCGATCTGAGGGGCAGGCGGCGATGACCGACATTCTCCGTCGCCCGCCCGCAGACCGAGAGATCGCCGCCGCCCAGCGCGTTCCCGTGCTCGACCCGGAGGAGGCCTTCGCCGCCGCCGAGCGGTTGGCCTCCGCATTCGCCCGCGGAGCCGCCGAACGCGACGCCCGGCGCATCCTGCCCGCCGCGGAGGTCGAGGTCCTCAGCGCGAGCGGTCTGCTGGCGCTCAGTATCCCGCGGGAATCCGGTGGCGCCGGCGCCACGCCCTCGACGATCGCCCAGGTGATCCGGATCCTCGCCACCGCGGATCCGAACATCGCCCAGATCCCCCACTCGCACTTCGTGTATCTCAATCTCCTCCGCCTCGCCGCAGCTGAGCCGCTGCGCGAGGAGCTGTACGACGAGGTGCTGCACGGCGCCCGCCTGGGCAACGCGCAGTCGGAACTGAAGGGGCCGACCGCCCTGTCGATCAGCACCGTGCTGACCCCCGACGGCGACCGCGGCTACCGGCTGAACGGGCGCAAGGGGTACGCGACCGGCGCGCTCTTCGCCACCTGGATCCCGGTGCTGGCCGAGCTCGGCGGCAGCGGTGAGAACGCGGTGGCCTTCGTCCGCCGCGACGCCGACGGGGTGACCGTCCTCGACGACTGGGACGGCATGGGCCAGCGCACCACCGCGAGCGGACAGGTGCATCTCGACGACGTCCGGGTCCCCGCCGCGCGGGTGGTACGGCGTGGTGACGCCGTCAGCGGACCGTACGGCTACGGCGCGTACGCCCAGCTGCTGCACGGCGCGATCGACACCGGCATCGCCGAGGGCGCCCTGGCCGAGGCCGCCGCATTCGTCCGGACGACCTCGCGGCCCCATCACGAGGCCGGCGTGACCAAGGCGGTCGATGACCCGTTGACGATCCAACGGATCGGTGAGCTCGACGTCCGCGTCCGGGCTGCCCGGGCCCAGCTGCGGGTCGCGGGGGAAGCCGTCGACGCCGTCCACCGGCAGCCCGATGAGGACAACGCGACCGAGGCCACTCTCGCGGTCGCGGCGCTGAAGATCCTCGCCGCGGAGGCCGCTCTGGCCGTCACCGAGGGCGGTTTCGAGGTCTCCGGCACCCGAGCGGTGGCGCGGGCCAGCAACTTCGATCGTCACTGGCGCAATGCCCGCACCCACACGCTGCACGATCCGGTGCGCTGGAAGTACCAGCACCTCGGCCGTTTCCGTCTCACCGGGCAGCGGCCGCCGCGCACCGGCACTCTCTGACCCGACGAACCGAAAGCTCGATCATGACCGAGAACCGCCCCTCCGGCCGCGAGATCCTCTTCAACGCGTTCGACATGAACTGCGTCGCCCACCAGTCCCCCGGCCTGTGGCGCCACCCCGACGACCACGCCCGCGACTACGTCACCCTCTCCTACTGGACCGGCCTCGCCCGGACCCTCGAGCGGGGGCTCTTCGACGGGTTGTTCATCGCCGATGTCCTCGGGACGTACGACGTGTACGGCGCCACCAACGAGGCGCCGCTCCGGGCCGGCGCCCAGGTGCCGGTGAACGACCCCATCCTGCTGGTCTCCGCGATGGCCGCGGTCACCGATCATCTCGGCTTCGGGGTGACGGCCGGCACGGCGTACGAACACCCGTATCCGTTCGCCCGCCGCCTGGCGACGCTGGACCACCTGACGAACGGGCGGGTGGGCTGGAACGTCGTCACCGGCTATCTCCCGTCGGCCGCCCAGAACATGGGGCACCACGACCAGATGTCCCATGACGAGCGCTACGACCATGCCGACGAGTATCTGGAGGTGGTCTACAAGCTGCTCGAGGGTTCGTGGGACGACGACGCCGTGCTGGACGATCCCGAGGCCGGATTCGTCGACCCGGCGAAGGTGCACGCGATCAACCACCACGGGCGGTACTTCGACGTCCCCGGCATCGCCCTCACCGCGCCCAGCCCGCAGCGGACCCCGGTCATCTACCAGGCCGGGACGTCCAGGCGCGGTGTCCGCTTCGCCGGTGAGAACGCAGAGGCCGTGTTCATCAGCACACCGACGGCGGAGCTCACGGCCGACAGTGTCCGCAAGCTGCGCGCCGCCGCCGAAGCCGCCGGCCGGGACCGTGACGCGATCAAGGTCTTCGCCATGCAGACCGTCATCACCGGTGCGACGGACGAGGAGGCCGAGGCGAAGTTCGAGGAGTACCGCCGGTACGCCGATCCTGAGGGCGCACTCGTGCTGCTGTCCGGATGGACCGGTGTGGACCTGTCCCGGTTCGCTCTCGACGAGCCCGTCGGCAACGTGGAGTCCAACGCGATCCAGTCCACGGTGGAGACGATCCTCGGCGCCCGCCGGGGGGACGGCCGACCGTGGACCGTCCGTGACTTCAGCGAGTACATCGGTATCGGAGGATTCGGGCCGATCCTCGTCGGCTCCGGTGCGACGGTGGCCCGCAGGCTCGCCGAGCTGCAGGACCTGACCGACGTGGACGGGTTCAACCTCGCCTACGTGATCACCCCCGGCACGTTCGAGGACATCGTGACGTACGTCGTCCCCGAGCTGCAGAAGCTCGGACGCTACAAGACCGAGTACACCTCCGGGACGCTCCGCCACAAGCTGTTCGGCGCCGGCGATCGCCTGCCCGACGACCACCGCGGCAGCCGGTTCCGGGTGGGCGGCGACCTCTCCACCGCCTCCGACCGGCTGGAATCGATCAGCTCACAGCTCACCGCCGCCTCCGCCTGACCGCCACGCTGTCCATCAGGAACCGTGTCCATCAGGAACCGCGCGGCGGTGACGAACACCCGTCGCGGCTCCGCCACCCGATGATCCCAGGAGACCCCATGCCCACCGACATCCCCTCCGACGCCGCACCTCAGCACCGGTCGGCCCGGACCGACCGCGACGTCCTCTCCCGGCCCCTCGGTCCCGCGCCACGCCCGGAGGTCCGGGCCGCGGGCGCACGCCTCTCCCCGGTGTTCGAGGAGATCGCCGCCGGCGCCGTCCACCGCGAGACGGACCACGTCATCGACCACGATGCCGTGACGGCACTGCGGGATGCCGGCTACACCCGGCTCCGGGTGCCGGTCGAGTACGGCGGCGACGGCCTGAGCCTCGCCGAGTTCTATCCGTTCGTCGTCGCCCTCGGCGCCGCCGACCCGAACCTCGTCCAGGCGCTCCGCGCCCACCTGCTGTGGGTCGAGCAGGTGCTGCTCCGCCCGGCCGGCGATCCGCTCCGCGATCGCTGGCTCACCCGCATCGCGGCGGGTGCGATCGTCGGCAACGCCGTCACGGAGACCGACAATGCCGCCGGCCAGGTCACCACCCGGGTCACCCGTGACGGCGAGAGATGGCGGCTCGACGGCACGAAGTTCTACAGCACCGGGAGCCTCTACGCCGACTGGATCAACGTCCATGCCGAGGGCCCGGAGGGCACCAGCGTCTGGGTCCGGGTCCGGGCCGACGCCCCCGGGATCACCATGACCGACGACTGGGACGGTTTCGGCCAGCAACTCACCGCGTCGGGCACGACAGTGTTCCGGGACGTCACCGTCGACCCGGACGAGCTGCTCTTCCAGCAGTACAGCAGCGAGGCCAGCCACGCCCAGGCGCTGGCCCAGTCGGTCCACCTGGCCAACCTCACCGGGATCGCCGAGGCGATCGTGCGCGACACGGTCGAGTACGTCCGGCACCGCAGGCGTACGTACAGCCACGCGAACACGGCCCTGCCCGCCGACGACCCGCAGGTGCAGCAGATCATCGGCGAGCTGTCGGCGGTGGCGTACGCCGCCCGGGCCACCTTCGGGACCTTCGTCGACCAACTGGAGCACGTCCAGGCCCTGGTGGCCGCCGGGGCCGCGACCGAGGACGACTTCACGGCCATCGACATCGCCGCCTACCAGGCCCAGCTCGCCATCGCTCCGCAGGTGCTGCGGGCGGCGACACAGCTGTTCGAGGTCGGCGGCGCCTCCCAGACGAGCCGCTCACGAGGGCTGGACCGGCACTGGCGCAATGCCCGGGTCCTCGCCCAGCACAACCCGCTGATCTACCGCGCCCGGCTCACCGGCGCGCACCTGCTCAACGGCGGACACCGCGCCGTCCAGTACACGGTCGGCACCGCCGGCTGACCGGTGGCCACCCCGACCGTCCCCACACCCATCACCCGACCTGCCAGGGAGATCACATGACCACGACCGGCTCACCGACCACCGACCAGCTCCGGGCCCGCTTCGCTCCCCTGCTGGAGCGCATCCACGCGGGTGCCGTGGAGCGCGAACGCGACCGTCGCCTTCCCTTCGCCGAGATCAGGGAACTCGCCGAAGCCGGGATCGGACGCCTGCGGCTGCCGATCGAACAGGGCGGCTTCGGCGCCGGGTTCGACCAGCTCACCGAGGTCCTGATCGACGTCGCCGCCGCCGACAGCAACATCGTCCAGGCTCTGCGCGGCCACATCGGATTCGTCGAGGAGGTCCTTGTCTCCGAGGACGCCGAGTACCGGTCGTTCTGGCTCCGGGAGATCGCTTCCGGGGCCCTGGTCGGCAATGCGGAAACGGAGAAGACCGGCAACTACGGCAATCCGGTCACCCGCATCGTCGAACGGGACGGGAAGCTCCTCCTCAACGGCCGGAAGTACTACACCACCGGGACCATTTTCGCCGACTGGACCCGGGTGACCGCCGAACTGATCGGCGCCGACGGCGAGAGCTCGCTGGTCCACGTCGCGGTGAGCACCGCCCAGCCCGGGGTCACCACCGTCGATGACTGGGACGGCTTCGGTCAGCGCCTGACGGCCTCGGGAACGACGACCTTCGTCGACGTGCCGGTCGATCCTCGCTTCGTCATCCCGCTCGGCCGCGATCGCACCCTGATCTGGCCGATCTACCAGCTCAATCTGCTGTCCGCCCTGGTGGGGATCGCCGAGGCGGCGACCAGCGAGATCGTCCGATTCGTCCAGGCCAAGTCACGCAACGCCTGGAACCCACTGGTGGCCCCGTCCCACGACGAGGCGGCCCTGCTCACCGTCGGCACCGTACGGAGTCGCACCACGCTGGTTCGAGCAGGTGTGCTGGAGGGAGCACGCCGGGTGGGTGCCGCCCTCGAGCTGCACCGCGCGGGCATCATCACCGACCTCGACTTCGACAGTGCCGAGGCGTACGTGGCCCAGCTGTGGTCCGTCGTGATCGAGGACGTCCTCGGGATCACCTCGCGGATCTTCGAGGTCGGCGGCGCCTCAGCGACAGCCTCCTCCCGGCAGCTGGATCGGCTGTGGCGCAACGCGCGCACCATTTCCTCGAACAACCCGAGCTTCCACCAGGCCCGGGCAGTGGGTGACCACGAGCTGAACGGTGTGCCGGTCGCCTCGTTCATCCACGCCGCACTGGCGCCCATCCCGCAGCCGGACGCGGTCACCGCCTGAGCCGACCGCAGCACGTGGCCGCTCCGCACCTCGCCGGGGCGGCCACGGACCCCTCCTGACCCCGACCCGGACCGAGACCCACGGATGACCGACACGCCCCTCGCCTTCAACGCGTTCCTGATGAACACCCCCAGTCACATCCACCATGGCCAATGGCGCCACCCCGACGCCCACCAGGTCGATTTCAACGACCTGCAGTTCTGGGTCGGACTGGCCCGTACGCTCGAGGACGGCCTCTTCGACGCGATGTTCTTCGCCGACGTCACCGGACTGTACGGCCCGGCGGACGGCCGCTTCGACGCCAACGTCACCGAGGGCCTGCAGATCCCCTCCAACGACCCGGCGGTGCTGATCAGCGCACTGGCGCTGGCGACCGAGAACATCGGCCTGGCCTACACCTCGAAC
>Ga0334882_1003453_pt1 | contig 14463 bp, 11 predicted proteins | sample GraSluR1_MG_5_FD_207226 | JGI IMG/M metagenome (GOLD analysis project Ga0334882, IMG submission 207226) | Sludge microbial communities from methane-producing bioreactor in Wageningen University, Netherlands - Granular Sludge_15_04-R1 | ecosystem: Engineered > Bioreactor > Anaerobic >... | reverse complement strand
GGGGTGCTCGATCTTTTGGCGGAGAAAGTCGCCTGGCGGCTGCGCCGGCACGGCCTGCGCGGCCGCACCGTGACCGTCAAGGCGCGGTTCCCGGATTTCGCCACGCACACGCGCAGCGAGACCCTGCAGCAAACGACCTGCAGCACGGCGACGATCCGCGCCGTCGCGCGCGAACTGCTGGAACGCCGGCTCGATCGCCGCGGCCGACCGTTGCGCCTGGTGGGGGTGACCGTAAGCCAGCTCGAAGGCCGCGCGGCGGTCCAGGGCGAGCTGTTCAGCGATCCGACCGGCGCCCGGGAGGCGGCTCTGGACAGCCTGGTCGACCGGGTACGCGACCGGTTCGGCCCCCTGCTGCGGCGCGGCGGCCGGTGATCCCGGCGCTGCGCGCGGCAGCGGTTGCAAAAGGTCAAATGCTTGTCGGGTAGCAGGTTCTCCGCAAGGCCCGACCGACGCAACGCTCAAGCCCGCCGCCGGCCTGCCGATGTCTACCCCGTACGTGACGCGGTCTTTGACTCCGCGATGGAGGCTCGCCTGTGTCCGATCTCAAGGACAAGATCATGCAGGCCATGCGCAGCTTGCCGCCGTTGCCGCTGACGGTGCAGAAGCTGCTGGCTGTGATGAACGACGAGGACAGTTGCGCCGACGACGTGACCCGGGTGCTCAGCAGCGACCAGGCTCTGGCCGGCAAGGTCCTCAAACTGGTCAACAGCAGCTACTACGGCATGAGCGGCGAGGTTGCCACGATCACCCGCGCGGTGGTCGTGCTCGGCTTCAGCGGCGTGCGCAACATGGCCATGGGATTCGGCATGGTCTCGGCGATGAAGAGCCTGGGCTCGTCGAGCATGGCGGCGTTCTGGGAGCATGCCCTGGCGGCCGGCGCCGGCGCCCGGGCCATGGCCGAGCAACTCGGCGGCGGCCAGGATCCCGAGGAAGCCTTCATCGCCGGCCTGATGCACGACATCGGCCACGTCGTGCTGGCGACCGCGGCGCCGGACGCCTGGCGCCGGGTCCAGGACGCGGCGCTGGCCAGCGGCGATATCATCGGCCTGGAGAAAGAAGCCTTCGGCATGAGCCACGCGGCGGTCGGGCAGCGGCTCATGTGTTACTGGCAGTTGCCGGAAGCCCTGCAGAACGCCGCCCTGAACCACCATGATCTCAAGTTGGCGGCCGGCCGCGAGCAGCCGTTGACCACGCTCGTAGCCTTGGGTGACCTACTGGCCTGCATTCACGGGGGAGGCTTCGAACGACCGCTCGCCGAGGCGGACCTCGCGCGGCTGCTGCGCCTGCACTGTCTGGAGATGACGCATGTACGCTCGGCGCTCGGCAGCATGGACCACAAAATCGCCGAGATGCAGGTGTTCCTGCGGATCGCCGCCGACGGCGACCACGCGCCCACGGCGGCGGCTAACGCCGCGGCAGGGACCGCCGGTGCCGTCGTCGTCCTGAGCACGGACACCGAGCGCGTGGCCTGGGTGACCGGCCTGCTCCAACATTTCGGACACACCGTCTTCCCGCTGAAAGCTTACTTCAACCAGGGCCCGGGCCACGAAGCGGTCCAACTCGTGGTGCTCGATCCGAACTGCGCCACCAACCAGCAGCTCGCCAAGATCCTGCCGTTTTTGGACAATCAGCCGGCCGTGACCTGCATCCTGCGGGACGGCTCCGAGAGTCCGCTGGCGGACAAGCTCGCGGCCACGCATTCGGTGTTGCCGTACGTGTTCTCGCGGCATGACATCCTGGCGATCCTGGCGACCAGGGTCGAGGTGTGACGAGCCGGCGAATCAAGCCGGGGCAGGCGAGCTGACTCCGCGCGGCGCAGGTCGCTGCTTGGCCAGCGCCGCGCCGATGATCGCCAAGTACATCAGCATGGACTCTGCATCGCCGAAATACCACTCTGTCAGGCCGGCGACGAAAAACCCCGTCCACGCTCCGATCGCGCCCAGGGTCCAGGCTTGCTGCACGGACGACACCGAGTCCCCGAGCCGCCGCCAGGTTCGCCAACGCTGCAGCAACAGCACCAGGGGCCAGACGGTGAACGCCATCGCCAGGCAGAACCCCGGGATGCCCCAGATGACAGCCAGCATGATCGGATTGCTGTGCATATGGCCGTAGTAGACGGTGCCGGCGTTGCCGAAGTACTTCGGCGCCGTGTTCGCCAGATCATGATCGCCCACGCCCAGGAGGGGGTGCTGCTTGATCATCTGCCACCCGCCCTGCCACATTTCGAGCCGCGCCGACGTATTGTGTTGATCGCGCAGGTTGACCAGATCCAGCCGCTCCGGCAGACGGCCGCTCAGCGTTCCGGCCGGCAGGCGGGGTATGAGTACCGTCAGCGCGACCAGCGCGGCAGCCAGGACCCCGGCGAGTCTGGGACGCGCCAGGATCAACATCGCGCCGAGACCCGCCAGCGTTCCCAGCCAGGCGCTGCGGGTCATGGTCTGCAGCAAGGCCGCGGCGATGGGCAGGGCGGCGACGGCCACGAGCGCGCGGAACCGGCGCTTCTCGCCCTCCACCACGAGAAACCCGCAAGCGGTCAAGAGAACCAGCATCAGCAGACAGCCGCTGGTCATCGGGTTGGACATGTCGCCGAAGCGGACCATGAACAATGTTCCCATCTCACGTCCGATGCCGAGCAGGCCGCGCAGGCTGATGGCCACGGTGCCCAGCAGCATGGCCAGTACAAGCCGCCGGCGCCGCCAGTCGCAATCGGCGACAGCGGCAACCACCCAGATAGTGGTAAACAGGTAGAACCGGCGATAGAAGACCAGCGATTGACCCGGATTACTGGAGAAGGGGATGTTCAGCAGCGCCCAACCGGCCAAAGCCAACGTGATCCAGCCCAACCCCGTGCCAGCGAATTTGTCGCCGCGCACGACGCGACGGTAGAGCAAGACGCCCAGGCCCAGGCCGAGGCATATCTGGCTGGCGGCGATCGAGAGGCTGGCGGTAACCATTAGAACCAGCACCAGAACGAAGTGCAGGTCGCTGCGGTGCATGGAGTGAATCAATGCTCTGTGTATCATTGCGAGATCGTACCGTCTCCGCTTTCGAGGCACAAGGACGCAAGCATCAGCAGGACTTCCGCAGCGAAGCCCGCTATTGACGTTCTGGCCCCAGGTCCATCATCAGCCGTCTCGCTGTTGGACATCGGGAGCGGACCGCGTCTTCAGTCCGCGATAGAGATCGGCATAGCGTTCGGCGACCGCCGGTAGGTTGAACTCCGCAATGACTCGTTCGCGCGCGGCCCGGCCGAGAGCCTGCCGAGCCGATTGCGGCAAGGCCAGGATGTCCGCCATGGCCGCGGTCAAGGCCGCCTCATCATCCGCGGGGACCACGCGGCCGGCGCTGCCAAGGATGGCTCCAGAATCGCCGACATCGGTCGCGACGCAGGGCAAACCGCAGGACATCGCTTCTCCCAGGACATTCGGGAACGCTTCACCCCGCGATGAGGAAACAAGGAGATCGCAAACGGGCAATAGGCGGGCGATATCGTGTCGTTCACCGAGCAAGTGAATGCGGTTTTCAAGGGCGAGGTCTGTGATAACGCCGCGCAACTCCTGATTGTCGAGGGTGACGCCGCTTCCCATCAGCAACAGGTGGGCGCGGGGCTCCCGCTGCGACAGGTGTTTGAAGCTGCGGATCAGGCCTGCATGATTTTTAATGGGATGGTAACGGGCAACGTGGGCGATCAAGAGGGCGGCATCGGGTAAGACCAGACCGAGTGCCGACCTGGTCATCTGTCTAGTCTCCTGGCTGGCCTGCGGCGCGGGTCGAAAACGTTCAGAGTCGAACCCGTTGGGAATGAACAACGATTTCTCCGCCGGATAGCCGAGGGCCTCGTGCTGCTTCCGGCTCGTCTGGGAACAATAGAGTACCCGAGCCACGCGGCGGCGCGCCAGGAGCGCTCCCAGGCGGATGCTGACCCGGACGGATGGTTTTTCGTTCGCGAAGGTTGTCAGCGAATGGCGGATATTGAAGACCACCGGGATCTCGCCGGAAGCCGCGAGCCTGGCTGCGATGTTGCCGTGATACATCCATCCTTGCAGGATATCCGGCGCCAGCGCGCGAACCATTCGCCGCAGGCGCAACAAGGCCAGCGGATTGGCGGTCCCGCGGCGTAGGCCGAGGTTGACGACGGGGACTCCCGGGATCTCGAGATCGTATGGACCGCCGGCGGTCAGGGTAATGATGGTGTGGGTGAAGCCCGCTGCGGCGGGGAGGGTTTCAACCAGCTTGAGCAGCATCGTCTCCGCGCCGCCGCGACCAAGGCCGGTGATGACGTGGGTGATGCGCAGAGGCTGGTCGGGCGCGCGATGATTCACGACGATAACCAGCTGCCGGCTGTATCCCGCCAGCGTTTGGCGATCTCGGTCAGACTATAGCGTCGCTCGACCAACCGTCTGCCGTTGGCGCCCATGGTCCTGGCCCCGTCAGGATCGGTCAACAAGCTGATCAGTGCCGAGGTCCAGTCATCATTGGTGTTCGCGGCATAGCCGACTGCGGCCTCGGCCAGTACCTCGCCATTCATGCCCACCGGAGATGCGACGACCGGGATTCCCGCCGCCAGGTACTGCAACAGCTTGAAAGCGCACTTGCCGCGGGTCCAGCTGTTGTCCGCCAGCGGCATGATGCCGATGTTCCATCGTGGGAGTTCCGCCACTTCGATATCCGGGCGCCACCGAGTGAACCGGATGTGCCCGCGCAATTCCGGCGGCAGGTCTCTAGCTGAGTCGCATATGATATGGAGTTCACAGCCGGGCACGGCAGCCAGCGCACGGCGCAGACTATTCGCAATGGGATGCAGGTACTGCAGGTTCGCCGCCGTGCCGATCCACCCGATGCTGGGCGGCAGCTCGGGATCGCGAGCGGGACTCGGCTGCAAGGCTTTGGTGTCGATACCAGTCGGAATGACGGCGACGCGGGGGCACCAGGCGGCGAAGTGTTCAGCCAAGTAGCCGTTGCCACAGACCACCCCGATGCTGCATCGCGCAGCGTGCCGGGCCGCGCGTCCGCGGCGCCGCAGGAAGATGGCATCATCGACATCCAGGATGCGGGGACCCGGCAGCAAACCTTCGATGGTCGGCAGGGTCGAGATCAACTCCCGTTGCAGAATGACCGCATCGCGGCCGCGCGCTCTGGCAATGAAGGTCAGCCGTTCCGACAACGCGGCGATCAGCCACGGCAACCTGAGCCATTGGCTGCGTGGAGGATACCGCGAGCTGCGAGGGCAGAGCTCGTCGAGCTGAATACCGACGTCGCGTAGATACGGCACGAGCGCACGAATCCTGTATCGTCTGGACGGTACGTTCAAGCCACCAGTGATCGCAATGAGATGCATCTGCCCGCTGACTCTTCCGGTACCGCTACGCACGCCATGGGAGAGGCGAGAACTGCCAGATCCGTCGCCGGCGCGATGGTATCAACGCCGGTGCCTCGATGTCAATCTTGGCTCGTTGGTCCGACTTCCTTGACGTTCTTGCGCCGGCGCGCCTAATGTTGCCGTTGCTGTTGCCGGCGGCAGATAGAAGGAGGATGCCGTTGATTCACCTGCCATTGGTTTTTGGCCTGGCGCTGGTACTGTCGCTGGTCATGACGCCGCTGGTGATCCGCGTGCTCCTCAGATCCAAGATCATGGATATTCCGAATCTGCGCAGCTCCCATTCGGTGCCGGTTCCGCGCGGCGGCGGCTTCGGGATCCTGATTCCGTTCGTTCTGATCATTGGCGTTATGCTGCTGGTCGGCGCCCTCAGATTCGATGCCATCATGCTGGCCATCATGGTCGGTCTTGCCGGCATGACCTTGATCGGATTCCTGGATGACATCTTCTCGCTGTCAGCGTTGATTAGACTGGCGCTCGAAGGTCTCTTGATGGGCGTCTGCCTGGCGTTGGCGCCCTTGCAGTTACGTGAGATCGCGTTTCCCTTGTCGCCCCCGATCGCAACCGGCATCGCAGGCTGGGTCCTCGCTTGGCTGTTTCTGGTGGGCTTTCCCAATCTGTTCAATTTCATGGACGGCATCAATGGCCTGGCTGGCAGCCAGACCCTGATCGCCTGCGTTACGCTGACAATTCTTGGCCATCTCAGCGGCCAGACGAATCTCGCCGTGTTCACGGCGGTGATTGCGGGGGGTAGCCTGGGTTTTCTCCGCTACAATGTTCCCCAGGCCAGAGTCTTCATGGGAGATTCGGGCAGCTTGCCGATCGGTTTCCTCCTGGCCGCGACGGCGCTAGCGCTGTCCGGCCGCGGCGCGGGTATTCCGATCATCGTGCCGGTCCTGGTTCTGTGGGCCTTTCTTTTCGACGCCGGTCTGACCTTGGTTATCCGGGCTTGCCGCAAGCGCCGCCTGCATCATGCCCACCGCCATCACTTGTACCAGCGACTTGTCGCCATGGGGTACTCCCACGCCCGGGTCACGGTCATGTACAGTTTGATGATGATCAGCCTAGCCGCCGTTGCGCTTGTCTACCAGCACGCCGGCGAGTCGCTGCGGCTGCTCTTGTTGATCGTCGTCATCGCGACATCGTTCGGCTTGGCGGCGCTCGTCCTGTACGCGTACCGGCGTCGAGTGGTGCAGTGCGTCGCGAGGCCGCAACGAGATGACTAGGGACCGCACAATCCTCTTCTTCGTCACGGAAGACTGGTACCTGTGTTCGCACCGGTTGCCTTTGGTCCAGGCCGCGGTCGACGCGGGGCTGCGAACTGTCGTCGTGACGCGGGTGCGGGATCATGCCGAACCGATCGAAGCCACCGGCGCCCGCCTGATTCCGCTGGCCCTCAGCCGCCGGAGTCGTGACCCTTGGCGCGAGACGAAGATCCTGCGCGAGCTGATCAAGATCTATCGCGAGGTCAAGCCGGACCTGTGCCATCATGTGGCCGTGAAACCAGTCATCTACGGGTCGCTGGCCGCGCGCCTGACCGGTGTTCCCGCTGTGGTCAACGCGCTGGGCGGCCTTGGGCATTTGTTCATCTCGCAGCGGTTGGATGTTCGCCTGCTCCGGCAGCCGGTCAAGGCTGCCTTCAAGCTGCTGCTAGCGGGGCCGGGGCGACGGGTGATCATCCAGAATCGCGACGATCGCCAGTTATTGCGACACCATGCCGGGATTCCCGATCATATATTCACCCTGATCGCCGGCAGCGGCGTGGACCCCGCCGACTACCCGGTCACGCCCGAGCCGTCCGGCGTCGTGCGGGCGGCCGTCGTCTCGCGGATGCTCTGGGACAAGGGAATCGGGGAGGTCGTAGCGGCGGCGCGATTGCTGCGTGCGTGGGGGCGTGGCGTGCCGATCTCGCTGGTCGGCCAGCCGGATCCGGAGAATCCGGCGTCGATCCCCCGGGCGGACCTCGATGCCTGGCAGGCTGAGGGGCTGGTCGACTGCTTGGGGCACACGGAGGATATCCCGGCAATCTGGCGGGATCACCACCTGTCCATCCTGATGTCGTACCGAGAAGGGCTGCCGCGGTCGCTTTTGGAATCGGCGGCCTGCGGCCGGCCCATGATCGCGGCGGATGTTCCCGGCTGCCGCGAGGTGGTTCGCGCCGGCGAAACCGGTCTCTTGGTGCCGCCCCGGGATTCGCGCGCCCTTGCCGAGGCGATCTGTCGGCTGGCCGACGACGCCGAATTGCGTCAAGCCATGGGTGCGCGCGCGCGCGCCGTGGTCGAGAGCGAGTTCACGGTGGCTCAGGTCGTGGAGCAAACCATGGGGCTCTATCGCGAATTGTTGCAGGAGACGCGATGATGCCGCCGCTGAACCTGGCGCTGGTAACCGGTGCCGCCGGTTTCGTCGGACGCCGGCTCTGCCGGGATCTGAACGCGCGCGGTGTGCGCGTCCGCGCGCTCGATCTCGCCGAGGTACCGGGACCGTGGGACGAAATCCACGCGCACGACTTGACCCGGCCGCTCGATCTCGCACCCGTGCTGGCTGAGGTCGACACGGTTTTTCACCTGGCGGGGTTGGCACACTCCTCGTTGATCGGCTCTCTTGCGCAAGCCGCCTACCGGGAACTCAACGTGGAGGCGACTCGCCATCTCGTCGCCGCCGCGACCAGGTGCGGGGTCGCTCGCTTCTTGTTCCTGAGCAGCGTCAAGGCTCTGGGTGAAGGCGACCAGGGATTGCTTGACGACGACAGTCCCCCTCGCCCTACTTCCGACTATGGTCGTTCCAAGCTAGAAGCCGAGCAGATCGTGCTCGAGGCCGGGCGCCGGACCGGGATGCATGTCGCCGTGATTCGGTCGGCGCTGATCTACGGGGCCGGCGTCAAGGGGAACCTGCGCGAAATGGTCGAAGCGGTGACCGCCGGCCGGTTCCCGCCGCTGGCTGAAACCGGCAACCGGCGTTCTCTCATCGACGTGCGCGATGTCACGACGGCTCTCTGGCTGGCGGCGACCGAGCCGGCAGCCAACGGGCGCGCTTACATCGTCACCGACGGCCAACTCTATTCGACGCGCCGCATCCTCGACGCGATTCGCCGCGGATTGAATCGCAGCAGCCCGCGGCTGGCGGTTGGACCGCGGCTGTTGCGGCCACTGGCCAGACTGGGCGATCTCCTGTCGCGGGCGACTCGCCGCGCTGCTCCTTATAACAGCGACCGCCACGCGCGATTGTTCGGCTCGGCCGCCTATCGAGGCGCGGCCATCGCGCGCGAGCTGGGTTTCCAACCGCGCTACGTTCTGGAAGACGTTGCCGGTGAGATGATCGCGGCGGCCGCAAGGGAAAGTCGCGCCTCAATCGCGGGCGCTGCGAGCCACGAACACACCGCCGCGCAACACGACGAAACCGAATAGATACGCGATGCCGAGCAAGAACAGCGTGTTGAATCGATAGCCGTACTGGAAGAGCGAGATGAAAACCCCGTAGCCGAAGAGCGCATAGATCAACTGATGGCCCCAGTACCGGCAGCTGCGGGCTCGGATGTACAAGCGGGTCGCGATCAAGCCCAATAACCACGAGAAGACCAAGGCCGGCCACAACCCGATATCCCAGAGGATCTCGCCGACGAAGGAATACACGTTGAACATATCCGGACCGATGTTGGCGAATGGAAGCGGTTTCGGCTGATACGGTGCGAATCCGAAGCTGCTGATCGTCTTCCAGAGTGGCTCCAAAATCACGTGTCCGAACCGGGGCGGCGGCGCCACGTCGCCTTGGGAAAGAATGTCCAGGGCCGGCCAACTGCCGACGGCGTACAAGTAGGGACGGTGTAGCCAGGGCAGCCGGGCAAAAAAATCAGCGCCCCGGTACTCCGCGTGCACGAAGAGATCGATCTGCTTGTTATAGAAGACGAAAAAAACGAGCAGCCCGGCGAGAATCAACGCGAAGTGGCCGGCGCGAAAAGCGCGCGGTCGCGCGACGCTCCAGACCAGTCCGGCGGCGATCGCCGTGAAGGTCAGGTAGGATTTGATGCCGGACAGGACCAGGCCGACCAGGGCCAGGAGCAACAGGACGTGATCCAACGGGCGTCGCGAGGCGACAGGGGCGTGAAAGCGCTTCAGGATATAGGCTGGCGCCACCAGGATGCCGATCACGTTCAGGTAGCCGATGAACTGCATCTGGAACTCGGTCTGCAGCAGCCAGAGATTGCGGAGCAGCCCGCCGACTCCGAACCGCAGCACGAGGATCACGGCGGCCAGCAACCAACCGGTATTGGCCAGGATCGCGACCGTGTAGAAGAACGCAGCGAGGTTCTTGGTGCGCGGCCGTTCGTTCCAGGCTGCGTCATGGCGGCGCACCCGCCAGCCGCAGGCCATCAGTGATCCGAGCGTAAACAGCGCCACCGAGGCCAGTGCCAGGCCGTAGGTCGCCAGCGAGAGCTTGACCAGATCGAGCAGGCGAAGATGATACAGACCGAGTGAGCCCAGGTTGGCGCACGCGTAGATGCTGAGCGGCGTGAACCAGTGACCGAGGTAGAACCGCGATAGCTGGACGGACACCAGGCACAGCCCGAGCAGGAAGAACACCCAGGTGACGTCGGCGACGCTCACGCGGCACCTCCCGGCAGCGGCCCGGCAGCGCGCATGCGCCCGATGCCTCTGGCTACGACCGCGGCATAGGCTGCGGTCACCCAGACCGCTCCCGCCAGCGTGGTCCAGCCGGCGCCCATCATGCCGAGGCGCGGGATCAACAGTTTGCCGGCGACGAGCAGGACTCCGGCGTTGGCGGCATGGATCCAGAGCTGGACCCGGAATGCGCGCATTGCCGTTGTGGGAGCGCCCAGCAGGCTGCCGACGTACAGGATACCGCCGGCGATCATCACCAACACGAATAGATTCTGATACTCGGCGTACTCGCGGCTATAGAGCAAGGTCAGCACCGGTTTGCCCCAATAGACTGCCACGAGTACTCCCGCCGCGCCCATGGCGCATCCCAGGGCGATCAGCTTGCGCACCGTGGCGTGGAAGGCCGTGACGTCGCCGCAGGCGCGGGCGCGGGCCAGGCGCGCGATGCTGGATTGGGAGAGGGCCATCACGACAGTGTTGCCGACCAGCACCAGGTAAGACAACGCCGCGAATACGCCGAGTTCCGCCTCGCCGTGCGCATGCTCGAGCAAGGCGCGCGGCACCGTATGGCGTAGTTGGATCAATAGCGTAACCAGACCCAGGGGCAGTGCCGCCCAGACGATGCCGCGCCACGCCGTAGGGCGCCAGCGGGGTCGCAGCGATTCCAGACCTTGCAGGAGCGACCGACAGCGAGGGATGTCGAACGCAAAGAGCGGCACGGCCCAGCCCAGCGGCAATGCCAGCAGAGCCCAGGTCAACTGACCTGTCTGCCAGAACAGGAGGGCGAAGAATAGGAGCGAGGCCGCGCCCTTGATAGTCATGGAAATGGCGACGAGGTCGAGTCGCTCTCGTTTCTGGGCCACGCCGTAGAAAATGTCGCTGATACCTTCGATCAAGCGGGCCAGTCCGAAGATCAGGATGGTTGCGACCTGGACGCGGCCGTAGCTCAATCCGGCGACCGCCGCCAGCACCGCCAACGCGGCAGGCAGCAGGAACAGCCGCACGCTGAGGTAATCGCGAAACGGATGGTCGGCCGCGGTATCGGCGATGAGCACCGACCGCAGCTGTAGATTGGCGAATGCCAAGAGCGGCGTGGCGACGGCCGAAGCCAACGCATAGCGCCCCACATCCGCGGCGGTGCCGAGCTTGGTCAGGACAATGAGAATGCCCCACAAGCTTGCCGCAAAAGCCGCGTTGCCGGTGAATGACCAGACGAAGTTGCGGCGCAAGCTGGGTACATGTTCGATCATGATACGGGCGGCGGCGCACTGGCAGGCGCCTCGGGCGGAATCTCCGCGTCGTGTCCGGTGCGGCCCGTGAAATCGGGTACGAGCCGCAACAGGTGCCGCCAGCAGTCCTGCGTGTCGTTGCGATCGGCGGCTTGCAGGAGCCGTTCGAGATCGCTCGCAATCCCGGCCGCCGCCGTCGTGCCGCTGCGGCGTCGCGCCACGCGAATGCCGGGGTTGACCGTCGGCTCGGGCTGCTCTTCGTCCGTCCACAACTCTTCGTAGAGCTTCTCGCCTGGCCGTAGGCCGGTGTAGGCGATCGGCACGTCCACTTCGGGCACGAGGCCCGCGAGCTGGATCATCTGCCGCGCCAGGTGGTCGATTTTCACCGGTTCGCCCATGTCCAGGATGAAGATCTCATCGCCCTCGCCCATGCTGGCCGCGAACAGCACCAGGTGAACAGCTTCGGCGATGGTCATGAAAAAGCGTTCGATGCGCGGGTCCGTGACCGTGACCGGTCCACCCTGCCGGATCTGCTTGAGAAAGAGTTCGACGACGCTGCCCGCCGATCCCAGCACATTGCCGAAGCGGATGGTCAGAAAACGCGTGCCGCGGGGCTGGGCGACGCCGAGTTCGCGGATCACTTTCTCGGCGACCTGCTTGGTCGCGCCCATGACGCTGGTGGGCCGCACGGCCTTGTCGGTGCTGATCATCACGAAGCGTTCGACGCCGTGCTCCTGCGCAAGGCGCGCCACATTCAAGGTGCCGCCGACGTTGTTGCGCACGGCTTCCACCGGGTGGAACTGCAAGATCGGCACGTGTTTGTAGGCGGCGGCATGGAACACGATCTGCGGCCGCCGCTCCGCGAACAATGCGCGCAAGCGGACGGAGTCCTTGATGTCGCCCAGGAACAGGCAGCAGTCGGCGCCGGGATGGTTGCGCCGCAGCTCCTGCTCGAGGTGGAAGAGACCGTTCTCGTCCTTGTCCAGGCAGATCAAACGCGCCGCCCGCTGGTCCAGCACCTGGCGGCACAGCTCCGACCCGATGCTGCCGGCGGCGCCCGTGACCAGCACCGTGCGGCCGGCGAGCAGGCGGTGGATCTCGGGCACGTCCGAGCGCACGACGCGGCGGTTCAAGAGGTCGTCGAGCGAAAAATCCTGGATGCGAGTGACCGCCTCGCTGCTCTGCAGGATCTGCCAGATGTCCGGGGTCGTCTTGAGCGGCAGTCCCGTCTCCCGGCACAGTTTGACGATGCGGTAGAGCTGCGCGGTCGCGGCCGAGGGCACCGCCAGGATGATCGCCTCGGCGCCGTGCTTGCGGGCGACTTCGCTGATGCTGTCGATGGGCGTGTAGACCGTGACGCCGTGGATCGTGATGCCTTGCTTGAGCCGGTCGTCGTCCATGATCGCCACGGGCTTGTAGGTGTTCAGACGCGGCGAATTCATGGCTTCGAGCACCAAGTTGCACGCGCGGCCCGCGCCCACGATCACTACGCGGACGCGCGGTCCCGGGCTGACCTGGCGCGACACGTGGTCGAGGATCCGGTAGGCGTAGCGGCCCACGGTCGCCAGCGTCAGGCAGATCACGGTGTCGATAATCAGCACCGAGCGGGGGAACGCCCCTTGGTAGGCCCAGAGCAGGATCGCCGCGTCGAATGCCGAGCCTACCAGCGTCGCATACACCAGCGGCGGCACGTCGCGCAGGCCGGCGAACCGCCACGAGACCCGGTGCAGGCCGAACGCATAGAACACGATCAGGCGCACGGGCACCGCGACCAACAGCATCGATCGCAACCAGTTCGACCAGTTCGGCACCTTGACCAGCCACGAGACCTCGAAGCGGATCCAGAACGAGATCGCGACCGAAAGCGCCGCGATCGAGCCGAAGAACAAAACGAAGAAAAGCAGGCGGTGACGACGCACCAGCAGGCTCAGCGGGCCGGAAGAAGGGGGCTTCAAGGCGCCCAGCGTTTTGCGTAGCTGTTCGACCATTACGGCTTCCGGGTGAGCATGCCGCGTCCTGCGAGCCGGCCGTGGCAGCGCAAGGAACAACAATCGATTGCGCTCGTGTTGAGGCAAGAGGATAAGACGGCGTGCAGATAAAATCCAGCACCGATCAGACCGTTTGCCCCAGGCTCCCGCGCTTGCGCGCCGCGTCGCAGCGTGCCATCCTGGGGACGGGCGGCGCAAGGCCGGTGCCGCCGCGACCGCGGTTGCAAGGAGTGTCGGGCGTGTCCAATGTGCTGATCGGTTTCGGCGGCGGGATCGTCGTCATGTTGGTCGCGTTGCTGACCTGGCGTATCGCCCGCGGACGTCGCCGCCGCGAATCCCAGCCGGCGCTGCAAATTCAACACTTCACCACCAGCATGCGCGCGGTCGGCGAATTGTCGGTCTTTCGCGTGATGACCAAAGAGGTGATTACCGCGAGCGACCACTGGCTCGGCGAGTTCGGCAAGAAGTACCTGCACTGGTTGTTTTCCTCGCGCCGAATCACCTTGATCATCGAGTTCGACGTCGATTTCCGCTACGACCTAGAGGATCCGGCCTTCACCATCGAGCGCCTCGACAACGACGGCGTGCTGTTCCGGTTGCCGCCGTGCCGGCATGAGGTTCTCATCCGCGACCTGCGCGTCCACAGCGAAGACAACACCGAACTGCTGCCCTGGCTCATGCCGGAACTCCTGAATCGCTTTCTGGCCGGCGGTTTCTCGCCCGAGGCCAAGAACCGGCTCATCCAGGAGACGCGGCTCGAGGCGGCGCGCTTCGCCGGCTCGCTGGTGCAGAAGGCGGCGAGCGAGGCCCAGGCGTCGGCCCGCCGCACCTTGACGACCCTGGCCCAGGGTCTCGGCGCGCGCCAGGTCGAGTTCGAGTTCCAGGCGGCGGCCGCGGCTTTTTCGCCCACCGTGGACAGCTCGCGCCTGGAAGCCGCGTTGCCGGCCGCGCACGGGTTCCTGGAGGAGTGAGATGCGGCGGACCATCATCGGCGTCATGGGCGGCAGCACCGCCGATCCCCGTACCGAGCAGCACGCTTACGATTTGGGTCGACTGATCGCCGCAAACGGGTGGGTCCTGTTGAGCGGCGGTCGGCCGACGGGTGTCATGGAGGCGTCGGCCCGCGGTTGCCGCGAGGCGCAGGGACTCTCGATCGGCCTCTTGTTCGACGCCGACCGCGAAGCGGCGAGCCGCCACCTCGATCTGGTCATTCCCACGGGGATGGGCGCGGCGCGCAACGTCGTCAACGTGCT
>Ga0334882_1003447_pt1 | contig 14480 bp, 11 predicted proteins | sample GraSluR1_MG_5_FD_207226 | JGI IMG/M metagenome (GOLD analysis project Ga0334882, IMG submission 207226) | Sludge microbial communities from methane-producing bioreactor in Wageningen University, Netherlands - Granular Sludge_15_04-R1 | ecosystem: Engineered > Bioreactor > Anaerobic >... | reverse complement strand
TGGACGCAGGTGAGCTATGACATCTCGGCGGTTGCCGACGGTCAGCAGAGTGTCTATCTCCGTTGGACCATGGGGACGACCGACGTCGCCTGGCAATATTGCGGCTGGAATATCGATGACATCGAAATCTGGGGCGTCGCGATGGCTGCCACGGGCACCATTGACGGCGAATTGCCAACCGCCGTTGGGATCACGGGCGTGCGTCCGAACCCCTTCAATCCAAGCACTCGCATCGCTTTTACCCTACCGCATTCCGCGCACGTTCGGTTGGCGGTTTATGACCTGCGCGGCCGCCGGGTTGCGGTTCTTCTGGACGAACAGCGGCCGTCCGGCCGGTATGAGGTGACGTGGGATGCGCGGGCCGTTGATGGCAGTGTACTCAGCAGCGGCGTCTATTTCGTGCGCCTGGAGAGCGCGGGGCAGACCAGCAGTCGCAAGCTAGTGCTCGTGAGATAGGAAGACGAGCTATCGAGCCGGTACCTGGCGTCTCGTCGACCCGCCGGCTGTGTTAGTCGTAGGCTAATCTTATAGTCTCGTCCACGAGGACGTGCTGTATGTGCTTCTGCCAACGACTGGATTGCCAAGTTCCCAACGCTCGATGGGTGCGGTAATAGTTCTCCGGAATAGGGTGCGTGCCGATCACTACTTCCAGCCCGAATTTTTGGGGAATAAACTCGCAAAAGGTTTGCAGCCGCGGACAGGGCGGATAGCCGACGACCAGGCCTGTAGCCAAGTGAATGATTTCTGCGCCGTTCTTCTTCATCTCTGCCGGGGCATATTCCACGTTGCCGCCGGGGCATCCGCCGCAGGTTGTATAGCCGACCAAACCGACGTCTTCACCTCGATAAAGAGCAAAGGCCCCTTCTCGATTCCGCAGCGCTCGCAAACACTTACCGCCCGCGCAATGGTGATATCGGCCGCAGATGATGATACCAATCTTTTTCATTTCACTCTTCCTTCGGTATGCGTGCGCCGAGTCAAGTTTGCGAACATTAGTCTCAGCCGGCGTGTCCGCATGTGGACGGTCTGATGGGTTGCGAACGCGTCCGTATTAGCAGAAGCGTGTGATTGCCGGACCGCGGCCGCGTTTATTCTTTCGAAGACCACGAATTCTACCACGAAGCCGAGGAGGCGATCCATGAGATTAGCGCCGGTTGGTTCGCAAGGCAGGCGGCGGCTATTCGCTGCGGTTGCGCTGGCTCTGTCCTTTCTGGCCGCCTGCGGCGACGACGACACAACCCGGCCAGACAGCGCGACAGACACCGGCGTCATCGGACCCGACGGCGGCACGGTGATCGGGCCCGGCGGTGCCAGGATCACGGTCCCAGCGGGGGCTCTGGATCGAGAGGTGGCGCTCACCGTGGCTGGGTTCACCGACGCGAGCGACCTGCCGCCGGGGGCGGTCTTGCTGCCGTTGGCGGGCGTTGTATGCGGTCCCGACGGGCTGACGTTCGCCCTGCCGGTCACCGTAACCTTCAGCGCGTGCCAGCCCTACGCGCCGGGCGCCAGCGTGCCTCTGCATGTCTGGAACGACGTGGCCGGCGGCTGGGCGGCAACCCCGTTCCAGGCGATCGTTCGCAGCGATGGTCTGACCCTCGACGCTGCCGTTACACACTTTTCGTTCTTCGGCGGCTTGCCAGGCAGCGACGCGCTGGCCGGTGCGATGGACGGTCTGCTCTGCAGCGGAGCTCCGCCGGCGGCGGTTCTGAGCGCGCTCCAAGACCAATTCCGTGCGCAGGTCGCCGCGCGGGGGGACCGCGGCGTCTGGGATCAGGAGTGCCAGGAAGTCGTCGGCATCCACTGGGATCTTCACGCAGAAAGCGGCGGCGCTAGCGCCGATATCATGGAATTGGAGGGAGAAACTGGCGCGCACTCGTTGATGGTATCCTACCAGGTCGAATGCAACGTCGGGGATGGCGCTGGCAATACTCTGGATGCGATTGTGACCATCCATTACGACTGCGCGTTGCCGGATCTGACAGTCGTTGCCGATCCAGCCGGTATTGAGCCCGGGGGGTCCAGTACTGTCACGGCCTCGCTGCATTGCGGCGGTCAACCGTTTCCCGGCCGGACCGTGCAATTCGAGTGCTTCGGTCCCGGCCAGGTTGCTCCCGATGCCTCTGTGACCAATCCGGTCGGACAAGCCCAGACCATGTATACCAACGACGGCGAGACGGGGGCGGCGACGATCCGCGCCTATCACGATGCGTGTGCGGGCACGGATCAGGCCGCGACTCTGACCGGCGAAGCGACTGTCGCGATCGGGGGTGCCTGGCAAGGTGTCTTGCAGGTCGCCTTTCAGCAAAACGTCGGCGAAGGACCGCTGGGCATTTTTCAGGACGCGGTCACCATCACCTTCGATTTCACCGTCGACCAAGGCGTGGTCGCGGGGGCCGGTACGCTAGTCCATGCCGCGCAAATCTGGCCCGGCGACGACGACTGCTGGGTTGCGAGCATCGATGCGCCTCCGTTTCCGGTCGTGATCGCGGGCACAGTCAGCGACCAGACGGTGCAGTTGCAGTTCATACCCGGCGGCCTGATGCCGCTCACGTTCGTGATCATGTGCGATCCCGACGATCCCAGCGAATATCCGTATCCAGGCCACGGTTGGCTCGAAGGCGCGATTCTGACCATGGACATCCAGCCGACACTGCTGCTGGCGGAGGGGGACACGGCTGCCGGATCCGGCAGTCAGGATTTCGGAGAGGACATTCCAATTACGTTCACCTGGAACGTGATCATCAATCGAGCGGAGAGCGGTCTGCGAGAGAATAGGCCTTGATCGATGGAATCGCCTTTTGTTTGCATTACCGGCCTCGTTTGTTACGCTGAGTTTTCACCTCTTCGTGACGACAGGGGCGGCGATGCGTTTCCCCAGGAAGAGATGCAGCCAGTGCGCCGACGATCTCGGCGGCGGTTCGGCCGCGGACTCGTCCGACCGCGAACTGTTGCGAACTTACCAGAGTGCGCCCGCAGCGGATGCCGGCCGGCGAGCTGTGGCGTTGTTACTGGGGCGCTATCGCCGGCGGGTCCTCGTTTGGTGCCGCCGGCTGATCAGAGACGCGGATCGCGCCGAGGACCTGGCGCATGACTCGTTGCTCGCCGCGCTGCGCGGCCTCGATCGGTATCAGGAGCAAGGAGAATTCGGCGCCTGGCTGTTCATGATCACGCGTCGCCGGTGTCTCAGCGAGCTGCGGCGCAGGCGATTGCCGCTGGCAGACGATGCAGTGCTTGAATTGATCGCCGACAGCGCCGCGCGGCCCGACGAGGACCTGGAGCGGAAAGGCCTGGGCGCGGACCTGGAGCGATTGCTGCGAGAGAACCTCGATCCGCTCGAGCAGGACGCTGTCTGGCTGCGCTGCTACGAAGGATTGTCCGTCAACGTGATCACACAGCGTTTAGCGATCACTGAGTCTTCGGGGGCGCGGGCGGTTTTACAGAGGGCCCGCCGTAAATTGCGACGCGCCCTGGCGATGCGAGAGGAGGAGACGCCATGACAGAGATCTGTTTGACGGCTGCCGAGTTGCCAGCGGTGATGGCACTGCCGTCGGATCATCCGCGCCGGCGCCACCTGGAAACCTGCCCTCACTGCCGGGCGCTGCGTCATGCTTTCGCCGAATTCCTCGACCCCTCCGGCGGCGACGATCCCGACCTCGACGACGCCGACGCGCGTCTCGGAGCGCGCGTCCAAGCGGCGCTCGACGAGCGTGCACATGACCGGCAAGCGGAGGATTGGAGCCGTTTCTTCACGCCGCGCGGAGCGCTGTTGGCCGCGGCGGCGGTCGTCGTATTCTGCGCGGGGATTTTGGCGGTCCGCGAGGCTGTTCTCCGCCATGATGCGCGTCTACCAGAGGGTTTCGGCTTGGTGCGCGGGCCCGTCGCCGACAGCACCGGCACCCGGTGGCTGCAAACGGCAGCTGGATGGCGCCTGACTTGGGATTCGGCACAGAACGGCATCCCTGTGTTGCAGGTCCTCGATGGCGATCTGCGCGAGCTTGCGCGCCGGCCGTTCGACTCCGACAACATGACGAATCTCGTGCTGGGCGCGCTACCTGCTGGAGCGGCGTATTTGCGGCTGCTCTTCGTCGATGCCGGCGACACCGTGGCGCGCAGCGCCCTGATTGCGGCACAGCCGGCGAATCCCTGATATGAGAACGTGGACAGGAATAGTCGTCGGTCTGATCTTGCTGCTTCCGCTCATTTCTCCGTTGAAGGCCGCGGCGCATGTTACGGCCGCCGTTCTGGACAGTCTCACGGCCTGGCACCATGCCAACCAGCCCGACCGCGTCGACAGTCTGGCCACAGCATGGCTGCCAATAGCGCGGGCAGCCGCCGACAACGCCGGCCTGCGCTCGTTGCTGTTTGCGCGCGGTCGCACGCGCGCCGCGTTCGGATTGGCGCGAGCAAGCGAGCCTGATCTGCGCGAGGCGCTCGCTCTGGCCACGGCCGCCGGCGACACGGGGGCCCGCTTGCAGGCGCTGCGGTGGCTTACCGTCTCGGTCAGCTTGCAGGGGCGTGTCGCCGAGGCTCTGGCCGTCGCTCGCTCGCTCGAAGCGCTGGCCTCGACGGCCCGAGATTCGACGCATCTGGGCTGGGCCTGGATCAGCATAGCCTACGATCACTACCTGGCCGGCCGCGCCGACTCCGCGAGCGCCTGCTATGCGCGCGCCGGCGCGATTCTTTTGCGCGCCGGCGTCGTGCGCGGTGCGATCTGGGCGCGCAATGGCGAGGGGCTCGCGCGGCAACAGGCAGGCGATATTGTTGGTGCTGCGGAAGGCTTCCGCAGCACAGTAGACTTGGCGCGCGAGACCGGGGATGCCTTGAGCGAAGCCATGTCCTTGACTTTCCTCGGCCGCCTTGAGCTGCAATTGGGGGATCCCGTCACTGCCGAACATCTGTTGTCCCGCGCGATCTCAATCCACGATCGCTATCAACACCACCGCGAAGGGTTGCTGTCGCGCATCGATCTCTCGACCGCGCGCGGTATGGCGGGCCGTACCGATGCGGCCAAGGCGCTGCTCGACTCGGTTCGCGAGGCGGCTTCTACGCACGGCTTGACGGATCTGGTCGTGCTGGCGGCGGAGGAACTAGCCGACTTGTACCTTGCGGAACATCGTCCCGCCGCGGCCATCGCCCTCGCTCGACAGATGCTTGCGCAGCCCGAGCTGCCGTCACAGCTGGCCGCGACAGAGCTCCGCCTGCGGTTGGCGCGGGGGCTGGCAGCGCGGGACAGCATCGATGCAGCGCTACGTGTTCTGGAAGAGGCGGCGACGGCGGGTCATGGCGCCCGTCTGCTGGCGCTGGCGACTGAGGCGCTGCGCGGTCGACTGCTGCTCAGGCGAGGTCATCCCGGGGCGGCACGGACGTTGCTCGAGCCGTTGCTGGAGACGGGCGACGAGTCCGAGCAGGGCGATGAAGTTGCACGCGTGCCTGCATTGACGGTACTGGGTCGAGCTCGCCTGCTCGCCGGCGATCCGGCAGGAGCGCTGCGGGCGTTCGACGAGGCAGTTGTGCACTGGGATACTCTGCGTTCGCGGACGATTGACCCTTTCTGGCGCGAGCGGCGCAGTGAGGCGGCCGGCGATCTCTTCGCCCACGCCGTGGCGATTAAACTACGCGAACCCGCCGCGCAATCGCGCGAAGAGCGCCTGGCGGCAGCCTATGCCCTGCTACAGCGCTACAAGGCGAGGACGTTGCGGGAGAGGATGTTGGGGCCGGACGACCGGTTACGGCAGGGTTCACCGCTCGTAGCGGCCGAGTCCGTCGTCACCTTGCCGCGGGTGCAGGGGGTGCTTACTGCGGGCGAGGTCGTGCTCGATGCGGTGGTCGGGGCCGAAAACGGCACGCTCTTTATCGTAGCCTCCGATGCGGTTCTTGTTGTCGAGCTGCCGGCGGCGTCCCTCGCTGCCGCGAGCTTGTTGAACGCGGCGCTGCAAGCGCCAGACCTGGTTGACCCGCGCGCCGCGCAGCGTCTCGCGGCCGAACGGTTGGGCCCGCTCGACCCAGCGGCGCAACGACTGCTTGCCTCGGCGCACCGCGTATTCTGGTGTCCTGACGGCGATCTGCACGGCCTGCCCCTGGTGATCCTGGCCGGCGCGCCCGGTTGGTTGCCTCCGGAAGCGGAGATCTCGTTGATACCAGCGGCAGGCGTGCTGGTCCAGTTGCGCGGGCACGTGGCATCGCCACCGCGGCCTGCGGCGGACCGGATGATCCTTGCTCTGGCGGGAAAGACCTCTGGACTTGCGACTGACTCCTTGACCGGTAGCGATGCTGAAACCGCCTGGCTCGCCGCCCATATGCGGGGAGTCCGGCGCGCAAGCACTCTGTCGGCTGCGGCCCACCTGTGGCGACGCGCGCGAATCGTCCACCTCGCGGCCCATGTCGAAACGACGCCGCGACAGCCGTGGCGCACGGCTGCCGTATTGGGTGAGGGGGAACAGGGGCTTCTGCGCGCAGCCGATATTCCCGCCGCGCCGGTAGCTGCGGAACTGGTGGTCCTGGCCGGTTGCCGTACAGCTGGCAACGAGGTCCTCGGGGGCGAAGGCTTGCTGGGTCTGGGAACGGGTTTTCTGGCGGCCGGGGCCCCAGTGGTACTGGCTACACTGTGGGACGTGGACGACCACGTGACCGCGCGCATCATCGCCGATTTCTACACCGCACTGGCCGCCGGCCACACTGCCGCAGGAGCTTTGGCCGTCGCGCAACGAGCCCGCCGTGCCGATTCCCTGACCTCCGCACCGTGGTATTGGGCGGGCTTCGTGGTACTCGGTGACGGCGCCAGAACGGTTATAGTCAAACCCCGCCGTCCGGCCTGGCCGCTGATCGCGGCAATGCTGGCGGCGGCAGCGATACTTGCAAGCGTCGCAACGGTCGGCTGGAGGCGACGGAGCTGAACGGACGAACCCGACGGAATCACGACGGGCAATCGGGTTATGGCACGCCAAGCGGAATGACGCCGCCGCTCCTCAGCGGAGCTTTCGCTTCAACATCATGGTGTACTTGCTGTCTTCAGTCTTGAACTCCGACGGATAGCTGTCATCTGGGGAGAACCTGATTTCCATGCTATCGTCGGAGTGAAAACGTACGATGCCGAACAAAGTGGTCCATTCGGAACCAGGAGCTCCGCACTCGCCGGTGCAGATCTGGATCCGGATGGGAGAACTGGTTACATCCAGCTGAAAACCTCCTTTGCGTTCGACGCCAACGCCGTCGATATGCTTTTCGGTTGTCGTGTGGGTCCCGTTACTACGGAACTCGATCTGACCCGACGCGACACCCCCGTACGGAGCCATTACCCATTCACCGACGATGAGTTCAGCAGAAGGCTGCGGCGCTGGTTTATCGCAATCTCCAATCCGACGTCCTGTCAGTGTGTTGGTTAACTGAGTGCCGATTCCGCCAATCGTCATTTGCATGGTTCCATGCATGCGGTCGCCTTCGAAGATGATCCGGCCCGTGCCGGTCATCCTGCCTTCACCACAGACAATGCTCCAGGAGACGGCACTTCCCTCGATCTCAACCGCGGTGATTTGGCATTCTCGTCTTGCATCCTCGCTGACGGGAATGAAGTTGTCATCGGTCATGCATTGGACGTGCGTGACGGACTGCGATGGCATACCGGCCATCTCCGTCATCGTCGTGACTTCCCATTTGCCGGGAATTACCGGAGATGCTGTCCGGGCAACCCCGGCCAATAGGGCAACCAATAGGATTGTAACTGTTACGACAACGATCCTGTACATTCTCAGCTCCTTTTGTCTGCGATTCTACGGGTCCCCATGCTCGCGTGCGACACAGTGTCCTCTCTTTGAACGCGCTCGCGCCGCGATCGTCACACGGGGTGGTGGAATACGCGGAAAATAAGATATGGACGACGCGGTCTGCCGGAGGCAACCAAGTGATCGCAGCGGGGCCTCAGGGAATTTACGCCGGCACTTCGTCGCGGGCCGCGTCGATCCGTTCGCTCCACTTCCGGAGCATGGCCTGTAGGTGGTCGCGATTGATAGGCTTGGTCAGGTAGTCGTCCATGCCGACGGCCAGGCAACGTTCTCGATCGCCCTTCATGGCGTGGGCCGTGATGGCGATGATGGGAAGGTAGCGGCCGGTCTTGGCGCTTTGGCGTCGGATCGCGGCGGTGGCTTCGAAGCCGTCCATGACGGGCATCTGGACGTCCATGAACACGAGATCGAAGTGCTGGCTCTCGACCATCTCGACGGCCTGAACGCCGTTGGCGGCCAGTTGGACCTGATGGCCACAGCGGCTGATCAACGCATGGGTCACGCGTTGGTTGATCGGATGGTCTTCGGCGACGAGGATCGACAGACAGCGCGTGTTTTCGCCTGGAGAATGCGCGACGACCGGCAGCGCCGCCTCCGCGTCGCTCTCCTGAGCGCAGAAGATCGCCTGGACCGCGTTTAGGAGTTCCGATTGTTTCACGGGTTTGTTCAGGCAGGCGTCGACCCCTAGCTCACGGCACCGCGTCGCGTCGTGACGTAGACCCAACGAGGTCAGCATGATGACGGGGATCCTCGCGTGGGCCGGATCCTCGCGAATGGCCGCCAAGAGATCGGTACCGTCCGTCTCTGGCATGTGACCGTCGATGATCAGCAAACGATAGGGCGCGGCGTTCGAGCCGTTTTGCTTCAACTCGCGAAGCGACGCCGCAGCCGAGGCGGATGCCACCGGCACCAGGCCGAAACTACGGAGCATCTCGCACAGAATCAGGCGGCCGGTCCGGTTGTCGTCGACGACCAGTACGCGAGACCCCGCCAAGCCGGCGGCGTCGACCGGCGTTCGCGCCTCGGCGCGCTCCTCTACAGGCAGCTGGAACCGAGCGTCGAAGTAGAACTGACTGCCTTTGCCTACACTGCTGCGAACCTCCAGTGTGCCCCCCATCATGGCGACGATGCGGCGGGAAATGGCCAAGCCGAGTCCGGTTCCGCCGTATTGCCTGGTCGTCGATCCGTCGGCTTGGCGGAACGGCTCGAAGATGGTCGCCACGAGCGATTCGGGAATGCCAATACCGGTATCGGCAATGGTGAAGACAAGACAGATACCGTGCTCCGGTTCGCGCCGAATGCGGACGCTAAGCTGGATCTCGCCCGCTGCGGTGAACTTGATGGCGTTGCCAACGAGGTTCATCAAGACCTGTTTCAGTCGGCCGGCATCGCCGATCAGGCTGTCCGGCGCGTCCGGGTCGACTTGGACCAGAAGCTCGAGACCTTTCTGATGCGCGCGGACGGCCAAGATCTGCATGACGTCGCCCAAGGCGTCCCGCAGACAAAACGGCGCGGGATCCAGCTCGAACTTGCCCGCCTCGATTTTCGAGAAATCGAGAATGTCGTTGATGAGGCCGAGCAGGGAATTCGTCGATGTGAGGATCGCTTCGAGATACTCCCGTTGTCCCGGATCTTGCTGGGTGAGCAGAGCGATTTCGGCCATGCCGATGATGCCGTTCATCGGGGTGCGAATCTCGTGGCTCATATTGGCCAAGAACTCGCTCTTCGCCTGATTCGCCTGAACTGCCTCCGCCTGGGCCTCGATGGCGAGTCGGCGCGCGGTTTCCTGCTCCTGCATGGCAGTCACCAACTGCTGGTTCGCCTGCGCTAGCTCCAGCGTCCGCTGCTGGACGTGTTGTTCCAGTAGAATATTCCGCTCGAAGAGATGAAAAGAACTGCCTGCCTGTTCCAGGCTGCGCTCGACCCGCGCCATGAGGGTTGTTTTGACTTTCTCGGCGCGGTCCAGCTTGCGCTGCAGCTCGCTGACGGCAGATTCCAACTCCTGCACGCGTTGCTGCAACAACTCGGCGGATTTCATCGCGGCGCTCCGATGGCGACGCCGGTGAGTGTCTGATTCACGTGGATGCCGTTGTACTGTTCGCCATAGGTACTGAATCCGATCAACGGGTAGCGCTCGACAATATTCGCGATCTTCTCCAAGTCGCCATTGTCCGCGACTTCCAGGCGGCGCAAGATGCAATCGCAGCCGAGAATTAATGCTACCGGGCCGACGTCTTGCTCCAGTTGCGTGAGAGAGGTCTGCAGATTCTCTGTCAAATTCATCCCCTTGGCGATGGTCAAAACCAGGCCGGTATCGATCGCGCAGTAAAAGATGAGGCTGCCATCTGGTTCAGCTCGCTGGATCGAGCGCACATAACACTGGCCACCCATCTGCAAGATGACGGGATTCGCGGAAAACACCCGCGGATCGAGTTTGTCTACGGACATGCCCAAAGCGTCCGCGTAAGCCTCGCTCGCGGGCATTCCGTCAATCTCCATGACCCGTCGCGCGCTCGGCTCGGCCTCGGTGATGACGAGCTTATGAGCGGTGGGAATGAAGTGTTGCGTCTTGAAGGTGCGGAACGGCAATGCTGTTTCAAACAGGCAGAAGACGGCGCCGCCGGAGACGAATCGGCCGTCGGACAGGACATGGGTCTTGGCGAACGCCAGATCATCGCCCGCAGATCCGCCGACGATGGGCAGGTTGCCGAAGGCGTTATGGAGATGAGCGACCAACTGCTCTTCCTGCAAGGATAGACCGTCTACCAGCAGCAGGCCGAAACGCTGCTTGCCGGCATTCTGATCGCACGCCGGAGCCAGGGACTGAACCAATTGATCGGCGGCGGCCGCGCCGAAGTCGTGCAAGGGTTCAATCAAGGTGGGATAAACGGTGAAGGCCTCGCGGGAGAAGCTGACGCCGACGATGGTGCCTTCTGCATAACCGGAGGCGTCGATTTCGCCGGCGGTCGTGCAGCCGACGACCGGGCAGGCGAACTCGGCGGCGACGGCTTCCTGCAGTCGGCCGAGGTTTCGTTTGGACGAGCAAAAGAGCAGGACGAGACTCGTGTCCGCTTGTTCGATCGCGCGATGCAGCTCCGCGACGGCCTGGAATTCGTCTGTGTTGCGAGTGGAGCCGTGCCGAACGACGGCGCTGACGCCAGCCACGGCGGTCGCCGGCGAGACCGGGTGCGGGGCGACCGATCCGACGTTGCTCGATTGCATGCAGAAACCGCCTGCTCAGACTTCAGATGGCGTCGACATCGCCGTGATGATGGGCGCGTAGATCATTCGGAAAACCGTAGTGCTGCTTGAGGTTTTCCTGTATCTGCCCGATATCTGTCCTGTTCTATCCGTTTTTCGACGAGTCGTTCCGATACTCCTGGTCGAGCTCGTAACTCGAAGTGTGATTTGCCATTTTGCGATTCGCGCCGTTCGATCCGCTTGCATCGCGGATGCCGCGCGCCTAACATCCTGGGTAGGAAGTCGAGCCCACGGTGCAAGGGGTCCGTTGGAGACAAACCGGTGACGTCGACCGCACAACAACGCGCCGCGCTCACCATCGCAACCCTCGCCGCGTTCAATACGCCGTTCATGGGTTCGGCCGTCAACATCGCGTTGCCCGCGATTGGCACCGAATTCGCGATCGACGCGGTGCTCTTGAGCTGGGTGTCCACCGCCTTCATCCTGGCCGCAGCGATGTTTCTCGTCCCGATGGGGCGGCTCGCCGATATCCGCGGCAGGAAACGCGTATTCATGGCCGGGATGGGCGTTTTTACCGTCGCTTCGCTCGCTGCGTCGTTCACGAGTTCAGCGTCGTCGCTCATCGCCTGCCGCATTGCCCAGGGAATCGGCAGCGCCATGACCTTCGGCACCGGTCTGCCCATCCTCATCTCCGTGTTCCCCCCGCAACGGCGTGGCAAGGTGCTGGGCATCAATGTTTCGGCGGTCTATCTCGGGCTCTCGCTGGGACCATTCCTTGGCGGGCTCATCACGCGATACCTGGGCTGGCGCTACATATTCCTGGCGGCCGTGCCCATGGGAGTGGTCATCCTGATCCTTGTTCCCCTCTATCTCAAAGGCGAGTGGGCGGAGGCGCGGGGCGAGCGTTTTGATCTAACCGGATCGCTTGTCTACGGCTTGGGCCTCGCATCGCTCATGTACGGCTTTTCTCGCCTGCCAGCGATGACCGGCATGATTCTCGTCGCATGCGGCGTTTTGGCGCTGGTCGCGTTTTACCGTATCGAGATGGCAGCCGGCGCACCCGTCATGAACATGGCGCTTCTGCGCAATAACGTCGTCTTCGCGCTGTCGAACGCTGCCGCACTCATCCATTATAGCGCCACCTTTGCAATCGGCTTCCTGCTCAGCCTCTATCTGCAATACATCAAGGCAATGCCGCCGGAAAGCGCCGGAATCGTGCTGGTGGCGCAGCCTGTCGTCATGGCGCTGTTGTCGCCGTTGGCCGGCAGTCTGTCCGACCGGTTCGAACCGCGCGTGGTTGCTTCCATCGGCATGGCGCTGACGACAGCAGGGCTGGTTTCCTTGATGTTTCTGGACATCAGCACGCCGCTCGGCTTCATCGTCGCCGGTCTCGTTGTCCTAGGCGTCGGCTTTGCTCTTTTCTCCTCGCCGAACACCAACGCCGTGATGAGTTCGGTCGCGAGCCGCGACTACGGTATCGCTTCGGGCACGCTTGGGACCATGCGCCTGGTCGGCCAGATGTTCAGCATGGGGATCGCCATGCTCATCTTCGCACTCGTGATGGGTCGGGTTCCGATCACGCCGGAGCACTATGGACAGTTCCTGACGAGCGCGCGCATCGCCTTCACGGTGTTCTCGATCCTGTGCTTCGCGGGGATCTTCATGTCGTTGGCTCGCGGAAAAGTGCGTTGACGGCCGGCACCGTGTTGCGGCTGGCGCGAGCAGGTCCCTCATGAATGCCCCGGCCTAATCGGGAGGCCGGGACAACTGGACCAAGCGGATTCCTCCTTGGCGCCTCATGGTGTGAAACGGCAAACCGTCGGTGACCCCTGCGATCACTTGATCGGGATCGGTGACCAACGAGCCGCACAGGTAGTCGGCCCCGCAGTCGAATAAGCTGGGCGATAACGGCGTCGAGGGCCCGAGCACGACAGCCACGGCACGGGCCGCTTGGGCCAGAAAAAAACCCAGCTTGCGGGTAAGCAGCGCCGTGCCGGTCACGGCCAAGACGTCCAGGTCGGCCAAGACGGCGTCCCAGCATTCGCGCGCCACGGCCCCCGGCACATCGCGCAGTTCGAAGAGCTTGAGATCGCCGACTTGCTCGCGCAACGACTCCGCAAACGGGAATTCGCCCACCAACCCCACGGTCTTGCCGCGTCCCAGCTTGGCGATGAGCGCTTCGGCCGGAGCATCGGCGGCGGCGATTGCATGGGCGGTCGGGGCATTGGCGGCGTTCAGAGCCGCCAGCCCGACGCCGACGCTGAAGCGCGAATCACTGGTCAGAAGCGCGGCGGCTTCGGCTGCAGGCCGCCCGACCAACGAGGCGCCGAGTTCCGATTCTGCGGCCCTGGCTCGAGTGCCGAGCAGGGATGCCAGCCCCGTCGATTTGCCTGCCGTCACCGCAACGAACATGGGTCCGACGACGACGTGCTCGACCACGGCGTCCGGTCGCTGCAGCGATCGCAGAAGCCCGGCGACCAGCCTTCGTTCCGCATCATCGCGTAACGGCACATCGGGTAGATCAAGATCCTGGCGAAAGCAACGGCCGGTGTTCACGAATGATCTCCTTCTGCTTCCGGCTTCGCGCGGCTCCGGGAGTGCTCGGCTCTGTTGTCGATCGCTAGCGCCGACCGACGCGGCGCGAGGGCCCGGGGAAAGTTGGCCGGGGTTGTTCAACAATGACAAAATCAATAACGCTGCCTATTTGCACGGAGATCGATTGTACGGTTTGACGCTGGCCATTCATGAGCGATCGGCTGCACAAGGTCAAGTGCTTATCAGAACGGGGGCTCGCCCGTTGTGTCTGAGGGGGTTCTCTCGTGAAGAACTTGTTCACGGTGCTTGCCGCGTTAATGCTGCTGACACTCTCGATTTGCGAGCCGGCAGCCGCAGATCCTTTCGGAGTCATTATTGCCTGGGGCCGCAATGATGACGGTCAATGCAATCCGCCTTCACCGAACGAGGGGTTCGTTGCCGTGCAGGGCGGCGGCTTCCACAGTCTTGCCCTCAAGGACGACGGAAGCGTCGTAGCGTGAGGTTGGAACACCAATGGCCACTGCAGTGTCCCCGAGCCCAACGGGGGTTTTACCGCGATCGCCGCGATGTATCACCACAGCCTGGGTCTGAAGGCCGACGGATCGCTCGTGGCCTGGGGCAGAAATGACTGGGGTCAGTGCAACGTACCCTCGCCGAACGAAGGTTTCGCGCTGATCGCGACCGGGACTTCGCACAGCCTGGGATTGAAGAATCCGCCCGACCCGGTCGGCCCCGATTCCCGTTTGAATCTCGCGGGGCTGATGGTGGCCGTTACGCACGATCCGCTGCCGACCTCGCCTATCCTTTTGGTTGTGCCGTCGAGATTGTTGCGGGCCCCATCGTTGCAACAGCCGGGGCATGTGCACCGACCTCGACACCCACCAGCGGCCGTGGCAACCACCCCACTGCCCCAACCCCAACTGCAGTTACCACAACCACTTCCACGGCCCGTGGCCGTTCAAACGT
>Ga0334882_1003443_pt1 | contig 14486 bp, 13 predicted proteins | sample GraSluR1_MG_5_FD_207226 | JGI IMG/M metagenome (GOLD analysis project Ga0334882, IMG submission 207226) | Sludge microbial communities from methane-producing bioreactor in Wageningen University, Netherlands - Granular Sludge_15_04-R1 | ecosystem: Engineered > Bioreactor > Anaerobic >... | reverse complement strand
AAAGATCAGTATGGAGGTGGCCGTTTGATGCTTAACATAATTGCTGCACTTAATCAGAACAATTTAATAGGCAGGGGCAATAAACTTATATGGCATATACCAGAGGATCTTAAAAGATTCAAAACCATAACATTCGGGAAAACCATAGTAATGGGAAGAAAAACCTTTGAATCCCTTCCTGGAATACTTCCAGGAAGAAATCATATAGTTATAACCAGGGATAAAAAATATTCAGTACCTAATGACAATGTTAAAATAATTCATGATATCAATGATATTTTAAAATATTCAGATTCTGCGGAGCAAGTTTTTATAATAGGCGGCGGTGAAATCTACAGACAATTGCTTCCCTACTGCAGTAAATTATATCTTACAAAAATAATTTCTTCTGAAAATGGTGATACTTATTTCCCTGAATTCAGCAGTAATGACTACAATATAATAGAGTATGAAAAGCACTGTGATGATGGCATTGAATACAGCTTCGTAACTCTTGAAAAAAAGCCTTCTTAGGCACAAAAATGCTGATAATGTCAATTTAACTGAATTCACACCGCGGACATAATGATTTAATTGTATTTATCAGCTCTTTTTCAATGTTAGAAATTCTGTGTCTTTTATTGATCACCATTATCACTTCTATTTCCAGATTAACATCGTTTATAAGAAGTGTACGTATTGAATTGGAGCCTTTATAATAATTAAGCATCATTTTGGGAACAAATGATATACATGCACCGCTTCCCACAAACTCCTCTATTACATTTAAGTTATCGAGTCTATATGCAATTTCAAAATTACTATATTTTCTTAATATCTGAGAAACTGCACAACTTGTTTCATATCCTGTATTATAGAGTGCCACAGGATATTTTAATGCCTCTTTTATAGAAATTTCTTTTTTATTTCCCAATAAGGAATTTTGGGCTGCAATTACCATAAGCCTGTCTTGAAATAGCTTTTTTACAATAATATCGCTGGATTTCATATACTGCTCTGTCTTTAGATTGATGCTTATGTCAGCTTTCCCAGAGAGTACATCATGTAATACATCATTCGATTCACCGATCTTTACCATTAAATTTACTTTAGGGTGTTTATATTTGAATGTAGTAAGTATATTTACCATTATTGTATTGCAAAAACTTGGTTCCACTGCAATACTTATATCCCCTGTAAGCTCTTCAGCGCTGTTTCTGGTAATATTCTTTATATCCTCTATCTGATCTATAATACTAGACGCTTTTTCTATTACAACTTTTCCTATTTCTGTGGGTAACATTCCCTTATTAGTTCTTTTAAAAAGTTCAACACCCAATTCAAGTTCTAATTTTGAAATAGACGAACTAATTGCAGGCTGTGACATATAGCTTCTCTCAGCAGCCATAGAAATGGATTTTGACTGGGCAACCTCCACTATATGATAAAGTTGATCTAACCGCATAATATAATTTTCCTCCTTCATACCTGCATTTTAAGTAATTATATCATGCAGTAATACTTGTTTACAAACTTATCATATAACATTTGTATATTTATTAAACGTCCAAAATATCTTCTATTATTTCAATTAGAATTTCTTCTGAATTAAGCCCGCGAATTTTTTTTATAATCTCCCCATTATTAAATATAACTATATTAGGTATTCCCTGCAGTCTAAATCTATAAAATAAATCTTCATATTTGTCTACATCTACCCAGTACATTTCAATCTTTTCCCTGTACTTGTAGGCTATCCGCTCTACAATCGGGATCTGTTCCCTGCATACTTTACATCTTCTAGCTCCAAATAATACCAGAGATGGTGTATTACTTTCAAAAGTAAATTTATCAAATTCCCTTTCATCAATTTTTTTTAGCGTCAATCTATTCATATTTCTCTTCATCATCTTCCTGTATCTGATCTATTAAATACTCCCTCATTTCAAAAAACTCTTTCTGTGACCTAAGTGTTCTGAAATTTTGCCCTCCAGATCTAACAAGGGGATTCTTATATTCTTTGACAATCCTTCCTGGATTGGAGTGCATGATAATAATTCTATTGCCAAGTAAAAGTGCTTCATCTACATCATGGGTAATAAAGAACAAACATTTTCGAGTCTGCTGCCATATAAAATAAAGATGTTTCTGCATTTTTTCACGTGTGAGTGCATCAAGAGCACTAAAAGGTTCATCCAAAAGTATTATCTTCGGATCGGCAGCCAGAGTTCTTGCAATTGCAGCTCTTTGTTTCATTCCTCCTGAAAGCTGGTGCGGATATGATTTATTATAATCTTGTAAACCAACTAATTCCAAATAGTGAGAAGCTATTTCTGTCCTTTTTAATTTGGATACTCCTTTCATTTTCAATCCAAATTCAATATTTTTTTGTATATTGAGCCAGGGAAGTAAACTGGGTTGTTGAAAAACTACACCTACCTGTGGATCCGGACGTGTATGAGGATTGCCATCTATAAAAACATTTCCCTTTGATGGCTTCAGATAGCCTGCAATAATATTTAAAAGCGAGGATTTCCCACATCCTGAAGGTCCAAGTACACATACAAAGTCATCACTGCATAGTTGAAGGTTGATATTTTCAAGAGCACGAAATTCCTTTCCCGGCTGGTTATAATTCAAGCTTATATTTTCAAGGGATATATTTGCTTCTGCACTTTTCTGGTTAAAGCATGTATATTCTGACAGTAATTCTATAGAACTCATAAATATCCCCCTTTATTTATCATACAACTTGGTCAGTATGGCTTTTTGATACACTGATAATTCCGGCGAAGATTTTATAGACTTCTGTGTCAGAAGATAATCACCTGTACTCTTTAATAATTTTCCAAAATCACCTGGTTTACTCGATGTACCAAGATATTTTGGGTCTGCTTGTTCCCTGGCATCTAAAACAATTATTTCTTTCATGGACTTAAGTGTATCCTGCTCCGATAATCCCAATTCTTTTGAAAGGGCTGCAGCAGATTTCTCAGGCTCTTGTTTGTATTCATGCACAGAATCATTCAATACAGAAATATATTGTTTCATAGTATCAGGATATTTATCTGCAAAATCTTTACGGACAATGCCGAGTTCACCTGTAATAGCTCCTTTTTTAGCTAAATCTCCCGAACTTACAATAACCTTTCCACCATCAGCCAGAAGTTTGGATTTTGTAGTTTCCCATACATAGCCTCCCTGAATATCCCCTCTCTGCCATGCAGCCAATATATCCGGCATCTGCATATCAAGAATTGTCAGCTGTGATTCCTGGATGCCATTTAATTTCAAGGCATTGATCAAACTAAAATGAGAAGTTGAACTAAAAGTAGTAGCTATTTTCTTTCCCTTTATATCATCAATTGAATTTATTCCTGAATCCTTTTTGACTACAAGAGCCTCACTGTCTCCTATAATATCATCCAGATAATATACATAATAGGGTAAATTATTTGCTATTCCCGATGCTGCAGGAGGTGTTCCTATAGTAGCCAAATCCAAAGATCCACTTGCCATAGCCGTAATTATATCACGGCCTGCATCAAATTTTATCCATGATATTTTTGTTCCCGGGAACTTCTTCTCAACAGCTCCATTTGCTTTTGCAAGAAGTTCTCCATTTGGAGAAGTCATATATCCAATTCGTATCTCCTTAGGCTTATCTCCTGCAGTTCCAGAACTTGATTTGCTTCCATTCTGGCATCCTGCTGCAAAAGTTAAAATTCCTATAATCAACAATACCAATGTACTTCTAAAATATCTTTTTATTTTCATTATTTTTCCCCCTCTTTTTCAATCCACGGTGATGTTTTTCTAAGCAGCAGTCTTATGCAGGCATCAATAAATATAGCAATTATGCCCATAATTACAATCCCCATATAGACCACATCATTCCTTAAAAATTTGCTTGCATCCAATACCATCCAGCCAATTCCAGAAACTGCAGCCACCATTTCAGCAGCTACCAATGTAGCATAGGATACTCCCACTGCAGTCCTAAGTCCTGTCAATATATCCGGAAGACAGGATGGAAATACAACATAAATAAATAATTTGAATTTGGCCGCCCCAAGGGACTTGCATCCATTTATCCTGTCTTTAGGTATTTTTTTAACACTGAATACCGTATTGATGAATAATGGGGCAAACCCACTTAAAAACAACAGCATTATTTTTGAAACGTCAGTTATTCCAAACCACAATACCAACAGTGTATAATATGCAAGTGGCGGAAGTGGCCTGTAAAATTCAATGAATGGATCCAATATGGCCTGCAGCAGCCTTGAACTGCCAGCTGCAATTCCCAAAGGTACTGCTGTTATAAAAGCAAAAAACAATGCTATAAACAATCTCCTCATGCTTGCAAATATGTGAAAATACAGGGAATGGCCTTTATATCCTTCTTTCAAAATTTCAACAAATGCCGACCAGACAGTTGCTGGTGACGGCAAAAATACAGGATTGAACAAATTCAATTTACTGCCTATATACCAAAGTAGAAATACTATGATAACCGACATTATGGAAACAACCCTGTATTTCTGCCCGGCAAGATTATTTTTTACTGTGTTGTTTAACATCAAAATCATTCCTTAAACGGTATTTTATTATATTGTCCAAATTTTCTTTATTATTAAACCCTGTAGTTTTTTCTACAATCTCTCCATCTCTAAACATTAAAAGTGTAGGTATACCTTTTAGCCTAAATCTTTGTGCCAATGATTCATATCTGTCTACATCAGCTGAATAAATCTTTAACTTGCCAAAATAGTCCTCAGCTATTTCCTCCAGAATTGGATAGAGCATCTTGCAGACTCCACACCTTTTTGCATAAAATAGTACTATTACAGGAATACTATTATCGAACGTAAGCTTATCAAAATTTTTCTCATCAATATTTAAAATAGTACTCTTATTCATAAAATGATTATTCCTCCAATGCCTGATATATTATTCCACCTTCAACATTTCCCGGAACGGCAACTCCTGCAAGGTAACTTATAGTTGGAACTATATCCTCGACTCCAACATTTCTGTCAATAATTTCGCCTTTCTTTATTCCAGCACCTACTGCTGCAAACAATGCCCTCATGGAATGTCCCAAAAGTTCATGATTGCTTAATCCATTTCCATGACATCTAGTAAATTCAGGCTCCAGTATATAGAATATATCTCCACAATTTTCACCGCCTAATCCAAGTACCTCCATATCTTTTCTATTTAATGCAAAACTTATTATTCTCTTTCCAGTTTTAGGATCTCTATAATTGTATAAATCATCTATTATCTTTTTTACAAGATCATCATAATCTTCAGGATCAACAATCCCCTCAGGGTCTCTTCCTTTTAAATTTATATATATGAAGGTAGCTCTTTGAGAAATTGCAGTAGTATTCTGCCAGTCTATCTGCAGTTTACCGTTTACTTCCTTCAGCCTGGTGTATCCAAGTTCCCCCATTATTCCTGTATTTATTCCCCACATATCTCCTATTAGAGGAAAGTCCGTTTTAGGGTTTTTACCTACACCACCATGATCTGAAACTATAAATATAGTTGTTTCTCCATCAAGTCTTTTCAACATTTCACCAATAAACTTATCGTTTAATTCATATATTTTGTATATTAACTCCTGATATCTCTTATATTCTTCTGAAGTCTCCTTAAACGTATAGTCCAGATAAAAGTGATTGTACATATCTATTCCATGCATGTGAACATAAAAAAGATCCCATTCTTTATTATCCAGTAAATAATCAATAGCTTTTACGTGCCAATCATACATTTCTGTAATGGACTCAATCATAATTTTATCAGCAGTTTCATTTAACCTGTCATAATTTGAAGGCTGAAGCATGGGACCTATTTTGTCATATATTTCTCTCCCTATTTTATCCGGATAAAAATATTTTCCTTTATTTAAATCCAGTACAAACGAATAATAGAATTTCAATTTGCTTCCGTCACCTTCTATGTCGATTACCCTTATCTTATAAGCTACTTTGGTATTTTTACCTTCTATTCTGTAAGTATCATATATCCAGCTGCTCCACTCACCTGCTTTTGCCTCTCCAATAGGTTCTTCATCATTCCTGCTGCCATATATCCTTATGCTGTCATAATTTTTCCCATCCCCTGCTACTATGAGTCCATACCTTCTAGCCATGCCACTGTTCACTGGAAGTATCACTTCCTTTGCACCATCAGGTGCATTTTTCCATCCAGAAGCGGACTTGATGGGAGTTGTTATTTGATCGGCATTGGGAACATCTGAAGAAGCTTCACCTGTTTCTTCGGATGTAACAATATCAGGTGCAGTATACCCGTATCCATCATATTCTGATTTACTTATATCAGCTTTTACTGAAGAAACTTCTCCTTCAACCCTGCAGTCAGTTCCTGTATTGTCCAATATATGAGGGACTTCCTTTATAGGAAAATCTCCTTCAATGCAGTTATACACTTTCTCATAATCTACATATCCCCTTAAATTGGTATATATGCTTGTACCATCTATATATATATCATCTTCAGTCTTTGGCGGCCATGCAGTTGGGTAATTGAACAATATACTCTTTTTACCCGAGCGGGCATAAGCTTCCCATATGGTCTCTGCTTTCAACAATCTTGAATCAAAACCATAATCCAGCTGATCCAGTGGATTGCCAAGAGTATGATTCCAAAAACACGTTATACCATGGGTGTTTGGAAACGCACCAGTAGCTAAAGATGCCCAATTGGGCGGAGTAATTGCAGGCAGTACACTTCTCATAGAATAGTTTCTTGTTGTAACACCCTGTGATATTACTTTTTCAAAATTTGTCAGTTTACCTTCCGATACATATTTTTTTACTTGAAGTGCATCTGCTCCATCCAGGCCCAATAGAAGTACTTTTTTAGTTTTTGCATTGTTGTTTGACATTTTTTCCTCCTTGAAATATATTTAACTAAAAAAGACCGGACAACAAATTCAACATACAGTTATACACTGTATGAAGATTTGTCTCCAGTCTTTCTGGTCAACAATTAATTTAGGTACATGTTATAGCATTTAATACTTACTGTCAATTAACTAATATTTATACCCACAATAAATTTTAATTATGGTCAGTACCCATCGACCATATATACATTACTTTTTATCTATGTTATATTGTAACTATAAAATTTACACAAGGAGATCATCCAATGTACTGGCTTTTTTTATTTTTGGCAATTGCGCTGGAATTAATAGGTACTTCACTTATGAAAATATCCAATGGATTGACAAGGCTAATTCCATCTGTAGGTATGTTTATTGCATATTTTCTGTGTTTCAGTATATTTTCGCTGGCTCTCAAGAAAATAGAAGTAAGTATTGCATATGCAATATGGTCGGGTGTTGGCATTACAGTAATATCAATTCTTGGAGTAGCATTTTTTAAAGAGTCAATAAACATGACCAAAGTAATATCCATAATCCTGATTATTACAGGAATAATAGGCCTAAATTTAAGCGGTGTAAGCCGTTAAGAAAGAAAAACTGCACCTTTACATAAAAAGGCACCAGATACTGTAAATATCCGGTGCCCAAATAAGTTACTTGTGCAATTCGATTTTCTTTCCCCTGCTTTTCAAGTAATTAAGTACTTCTTCTGTATTTCTATTTATAATTAGTTCTTCAGGCATATTTATGCTTTTCAACATTTTTAATGCAGCATCAAAATTGCCGATATGAAAACAGCAGTGGGCATCACTGTTCAATATTATTTTTACATTATAATCTTTACACAGTCGTGCTATTTTTGTACATGTTTTGTCGCTTCCTACTCTTGATCTTACAAAAGAACTATTATTTATCTCAATTAGAATGTCCTTCTCTTTTGCTTTTTTTATTAAAGCTTCCTCGTCGATAGGAAAACTTGGATTACCGGAGTGGCCTATTATATCAACTCTCGGATTATCCATTACGTTCAAGAAAGCCTGGGTATTCAAATCTATATTTTTATTTGGCTTCATTACCGGGTCATGCATACTTGCTATGATAACATCGAGTTTTTCCTGTGTTTCCACCGGCAGATCAATATTGCCTTCATAATCAACAATATTTGTTTCAGAACCATACAGCATTGTAACTCCGAAAATTTTTCTTGGCAGAGCTCTGAAATTTTCAAAATACCATATGTGCGGTGCACCGGGCATACTTGGTGCATGATCTGTAGTTCCTAAAATTTGAATTCCTATTTTGCTGGCATATTCTGCATTTTCCAACAGAGTGGTGTATGCATGTCCACTTGCTACAGTATGTGTATGTAAGTCAACAGGATATTTCATAAACTAATACCTACCTTTCACCTCTAAAACTGATATACACCTAAATTATACCACAGCAAGTCAAAGCAATCATATCTTCAAATCAACGCCACTTTTCTTTTCTCTTATCATCAGATCTATCAAATCTACTATTTGGGCACCTGCTTCCACAGGTGGAGTTCCATATTTGTGTATATTTGAAACTACGGTTCTCTGTGATTCATTCTTTTTAGTACTTGCCCTATAAGCCATATAGCTGCTCATACTTTCACCGGTTGCAAGTCCCGGCCTTTCACCTATGAGTATTATTGTGGCCTCTGCATTCAGAGTCTCACTTATTTTGTCCATGGTTGCCACTCTTGCATATTTTACAAATATGGGAGTACCTATTTTATACCCCTTTGCCTTAAGTCCATCTGTTATTATATTGTATATATCTTCAAGATTAACTGTAATAGCAGGCGAACTCAGCCCATCTCCTGCTATTATCTGCACATCGGGATTCTTAGTACATTTGCTGATTATATATTTCATGGTTTTCTCCGAAAACTTCCTGCCAAGATCAGGTCTCTGTATATATTCTTCCTTATCCTTTGACATGGTCTGCACCTTTAGGAACCCAAGCCTGTCTATAACTGACTCGTCTACACAAGACCATACTGCATCCATGGCTACAGCATGATCCGCCCTCAATTTCAGAAGTGTTTCGGTTTTATATCTGCTGCCTGCTCTCCCGACACAAATTCTTGCATTTGTAGATTCTTTCATACGCCTGTAAATTTCATAATTACTGTTCACAGCTTCATCCCACCTAAACAATTGATTTTTTTAAAAACAGTGCAGGGTCGCCGGCTATATCGGTAAGTTTTCCATCTTCCAATATGCCAAGCTCTTCCATTCTGCGTTCAAACTCCTTGATCGGAGTTTTTCCAGTAATTTCTCTCAATGAGGCAATATCATGGTAGCTTGTAGACTGGTACATGAGCATTACATCGTCTGTACAAGGAACACCCATAAAATAATTGCAATTTGCATTTGTCAGAAGCAGGGCAAGATTGTCCATATCATTCTGATCCGCCTTCATATGATTTGTATAACATACATCAACCCCCATAGGAAGTCCCGTAAGTTTTCCCATGAAGTGATCCTCAAGTCCCGCCCTTATGACCTGACTTCCATCGTACAAATATTCAGGTCCTATAAATCCTACAACTGTATTTACCAGAAATGGCTTGTACCTCATTGCAAATCCATAGCATCTTGCCTCCATAGTAAGTTGATCCGCACCATTGTTACCGTCAGATGAAAGCTCGGAACCCTGTCCTGTCTCAAAGTACATGAAATTATTTCCTTTTGAATGCTTATTTTCTCTCATTGACAAGTAGGCTTCATCCATAAGTTCCGTACTTATTCCAAAACTTCTGTTTGATATCTCCGAGCCTGCTATACTTTGGAACATCAGATCCATTGGTATTCCCCTCTTCAATACCTCCATCTGCGTTGTAACGTGTGCAAGAACACAATTCTGTGTTGGAATATTCCATTCAGAAACAAATTCATTGAACTTCGTCAAAATCCTGGATACACTGTCAATACTGTCATTTACAGGATTCAGCCCAATTACTGCATCTCCAACACCATAGCTCATTCCTTCCATAACGGATGCCATTATTCCCTCCGTATCATCAGATGGATGATTGGGCTGGAGTCTTGATGAAAGTGTTCCCTTTTCGCCTATTTTCGTATTGCAGCAGGCCGTATTGCAAATTTTTCTGGCAGCATATACAAGGTCCATGTTGCTCATTAATTTGGTAACCGCAGAAACCATTTCTGAAGTCAGTCCATTTCTTATATTTTTTATACCATATTCATCAGACATCAATATAAATTCTCTAAGTTCGCCTACCGTCATATATTTTATTTTATCGTATGTCTCACCATCCAATGAATCCTGTATCACCCGTGTTACTTCATCATTTTCATATGGAACCACCGGATTATTTCTTATATCCTTCAATGTCATGTCAGACAGTACAATCTTGGCTGCAATTCTTTCAGCAGTACTTGAAGCTGCAATACCTGCCAGTACATCCCCGGATTTTTTTTCATTTGCCTTTGCAAGCACATCTTTTACATCCCTGAACTGATATACTTTATTGAACAAAGTAGTTTTTAAATTCATAAAATCACCTGTCTTATAATTTTAGATTGCTTTATCCTGCTCCGTAATCTTTTCGGATATCTCCCCTTCGGATAATGAAGAAGTTTTTGCAACTTTGGAATATATGAAATAATATACAGTTGCGAGTACATAGGCTCCTACTACAAAAGATACAGTTGATATATTCGAGTAACCCACAGTTACAAGCAAAATTACATCAAGTATAACGGATATTATCGGGAGAGCTATTGCTACCTTGTATGGTCGTTCCAGATCAGGTTCCTTTTTCCTCAGAAGCAGTAGTGCAATCATGCTTATGGCATGGAGGATAATAGCTCCAAAGCTTGAAATCACTATAATTATGGCAGTACTGTTCAAGAGTACGAACAACATGCCTATAAGGCTCGGTATGATCGTAGCCATTACCGGAGATGCTTTTGAATTTACTTTTGAAAGCACTTTAGGTAGATACCTTGACCTCGACATTGCAAATATCTGTCTTGAATATCCTATTATTATTCCATGCAAACTGGCTACAAGTCCAAATAATCCTATAAAGCTCATCAGTTTGGAAAATACGTTTCCTTTTCCATATATTGCATCAAGTGCATCCGGAAGTGGTGAATCAGTTGAACCAAGTACTTTGGCATCCATCACTCCTGCCGTACATACGAAAGTTATAAGCGCCAGTACAACAAGTGTGAGTATTGCAAGTATGAATCCCTTTGGTACGTCTTTTCTTGGATTTTTACATTCCTCCGCAGACATTGCTCCGCCTTCTGCTGCAAGATAAAACCATATGGCAAATGGTATGGCATTAAATACTCCGCCAATGCCGCCTCTGAAGGCATCCTGTCCTATTATCTTTGTGGTATCTACATGTGTAAAACTTGCTGCTGCAAATATCAAGAGTCCCACAATTGCAACCACAGTAACAATTGTTTCAATTATAGCTGCTGTCTTGACTCCTCCACAATTTATAATTACAAAAATTCCATAGGCAACAAGTGCAGCTGCAGTTATAGGTACCGCAGGTACTATAAAATGAATATACGCACCTATGGATATAGCTATTGCAGGAGTAGCAAACAAGAATTCAACTATTGACGAAAATCCTGCCAAAAATCCTCCAAATCTTCCCATTGCCCTGTTTGCATATTCTGCAGATCCTCCTGCATCAGGTATTGCAGTTGCCAGTTCTGCATAACTAAACATGAAAGCTGTATAAAAGAGCGTTACAATTATTATTGCTATTATGAATCCAACAGGTCCTGCAAATGCCAATGCATTATTCCATCCAAAATACATTCCCGATATTACCATTCCAACTATAATGGCCCACAATTGAAATGGCGATAATGTCTTTTTCAATTCACTTTTCATTAAGATCTCCTCCTAAAACTATACTTTCTATTAATTGTCAAATATCAATGTTTTAACTGAAACAGGTATCACACCGGATATAGCTCTCCCAATGTCTATGTAATCTCCATTTTCAGTTGAAATCCCATCCAGACATATTACCTTTCTATTTAATTCACATTTTATTTTTATAGCCTGTCCAAGTGCCTTTGCAAAATCATTTTCTACAATTACTATTATTGGAAAATTTCTTATAACTTTAAAGCATTGTATTATTGAATCTGCCATCTTCTGTATTTGAGCATACGATGGGCTTACAGGCCCTCTAAAGGAAACAGCTACAGGAGAATTACAGTACATGCTTATTTTATGTGATACATATTTATAAATATCATTTTGCGGTAAATCATTCTCGGCTTTGATTATAGGTACGTTCTTCATTGGAAGTATATTTTCATCAAAAACTATGGTACTTCCGCTTATTTTCACAGAATGACTTCCAGCTCCTATTACCGTTGCCCTTATTTTTTCTTTTGTTTCCATAAAGCTATAATTTTTTTCTTTCAAACTGTCTCTTATACAATTTCCAAGAAGGGGGCCTATATCCCCATACTTTAAAGTATCCTCAAGCTTGGCTACCTCATAGTCGCTATATACAAATTCTGCAACACCTCCGGAAAACATAAATACTTCTGTTTTGAATTTTCTATTTTCATGCCCTATAAAAAGTCTTACTTCTTCGTCTGATAAATCTACTTTATTTCCAATTTTTAAAATAATATGTGCAAATTTTTTACATAAATTATATAAATCCATAAATTCTGCTTTAATTCCAATTCTGATATTCAAATTCAAATTTTCTATCAACGGCATTATCTTATGAGAAATATAAATTGTATTTCCTTCACTATCAAGCTGTATCAACCTCCCTCCTATATCGAGAGCAAAACAGTCAGCTATCTTTCCATTCTGAAATACAGAAACATTTGTTGTCCCCCCTCCTATATCGAAATTCATGACTTTTCCTGAAATATTTTTAGATGTCTCCATAGCTCCTGATCCACATCCTGCAAGTATTGATTCAAGATCTGCTCCTGCAGTTGCAATCACAAAATCTCCGGCAAAGTCAGACAGAATATTCAAAATTTTTTCTGCATTTTCCTTTCTGGCAGTTTCGCCTGTCATTATTATTGCACCAGTTGAAATATCATCCTTTTTTACACATGCCATATCATATTCCTTCTCTATGATATGCTCCAGTTCCAAAAGATCTATGGTTTCTCTGGATACAAGTGGCGTAAAGTATATATTGCTTTTGTAGATTATATTTTTATCTACAATTTTAATTCTAGGTACAAGAAATGAACCTGCCGTATTTTGTATTGTAAGTTCACTAAATACAATCTGCGTGGTAGTTGTACCAATATCAATTCCTACACTCAGTACTTTGTTCATTTGAAATCACCTTCCGGACCTCTGGAACTAAAAAGAGCCTAAAACACCAAAAATGTATTTTAAGCTCCATTGCCTACAAAATTATAAGTTTTTAGATAAATTACAGATTCTCAAACAAATGCCCCATTGCACTTGATCTATAATTTATATACAGTGTATCATAATAATCTATCAATGTAAAGAGTGTATTTATAAAAAATCATCAATACAAATATTATATTATTGATAATCGCTTAGTTTTTGAATCCCAAAACTGCCTTTGTACCATTGTCGTTCGATTCAATATCTATATCTCCGTTTAATTTGTCTTTTACTATACTTTTTACAATATCTAATCCAAGACTTTCATTTCGAATCAAGTTCACATCAAAACCTTCTCCACTGTCGATAACCGATATGTTTGAATACATAATTCCCTTTTTTATAACTATTTCTATATATCCGCTGGCTCTGTTCACAAAGGCATGCTGAAGACAATTCTCAAGCAGCTCGTTCAATACTATAGCTATTGACGTGGCCTTGTCGGAATTGACATGAAAACTGTCTCCAACCAATCTTATATCTATCTTCTTGTTATATTGTGCAAAATTTCTAAGTGCATTATCCTTGATTTTGGACAATATAGTTTTTATATCCACATCGTCAATTCCATTCTGTGACAGCACCTCATGAGTTGCAGCTATACTCAATATCCTGCCTATACTTTCATTAAACGCCCTTCTGGCTTCTTCATTATTTATTCTTCGCGATTGAAGCCTTAAAATACTTGCTATCGTCTGAAGATTGTTCTTTACTCTATGGTGTATTTCACGTATTGCCACCGCTTTCAAAATAAGCTGTTTTTCTTTTTCCTTTATATCGGTTATATCCTTGATTAGCATGACAACACCATATATGCTTCTGTTCTTTTTAAGTACTGCATATTTTATCTGCAGTGAAAACTTTCCCATGGAAACTTCATAATATACAGAGTTATTTTCTTTCAATATTTCACAAAATCTGGTTTTGCTCAGTGCCAGATTATGAAATTTCATTCCAATTATTCTATCCTTGTATCCAAATTTTACATATATTTCCTCTGCAATATGATTGGCATAAGTAGAAATACCATACCGGTCAAATATAATAATACCATCATTTATCAGATTGAAATCCACTGTACTTGAAAATTGTGGATTATTTAGGTTCATAAGAGTCTGACTGAGCTGTTCCGTAGTCTCAGACAATATTTCCATAT
>Ga0334882_1003438_pt1 | contig 14492 bp, 13 predicted proteins | sample GraSluR1_MG_5_FD_207226 | JGI IMG/M metagenome (GOLD analysis project Ga0334882, IMG submission 207226) | Sludge microbial communities from methane-producing bioreactor in Wageningen University, Netherlands - Granular Sludge_15_04-R1 | ecosystem: Engineered > Bioreactor > Anaerobic >... | reverse complement strand
GGTTACAAAATCCTGTCTTCCGCCATAAATAGAGTACCAGGCATAGCCGTTTGTAATACCGTTGTCAAGATCATTCATATAACCTGGTATGGAATAATAATGGACGGTATCAGCATACTTGCGGCTGATCTGACAGAACCAGTTATTATCCGCATGATACCTTTCCCATCTGTCCCAGGGATAGTTGACAACTTCCGAGCCGGAATGCAAATTCGCTGAAAGAACAAACCTTTGCTTTCTCATGAATCTTATCATATCGAGTGTCTCTTTCTGCCTTACAGTAGCCGGAGCAGAAGGGTCAGGAAAATTTCTGTTAAGATCATATCCGTCAGCATTGTGTCTTACGGGGGTGGTTATGACATCTCCGAAATTATAAGTTCCGTCCGGGTTGGCAAGTGGATTAATCCATATTTCAAGGCTGTCAAGAAGAACTCCGGTCATGCTGCCCGGAGCATAATTCTTTAACAGATAGTCTGCCAGTCTCAGCAACAATACGTAGCCACCGGTCTCATCGCCATGTATGGATGATGTAATAAAAACACGCGGAAGATCTTTGTTGCCGGTTGAATCAGAAGAGATCCTGACCGCATATATAATCCTTCCTTTAATGCTGGTGCCTATAGTATCCAGCCTGCATAAGGAGGGGTAATTATCCGCAAATGACTTAATTATTGAATCATACTGGGGAAGGGTGGGATAGCTTTCCCACTCCATTGCCTCCCGCATATTCGCTGAACCAAGGAAATATTTTCCATAAGGATACTCAAGAATATCGAATTTGTGACCTGATGCAAGAAACCAGTCAACCGTCAGCGGTGACAGAACTATGTATATCTTCTTATCCCTCGCCGCACGAATGGAAACATTCCTGGTCAGCTCATTCAGTGATACTTTGTCAGGATAAGGGATTACGACTTCCGCCTGGCCCTTCGACTTAATTATGTTGCGAAGTCTTTCCTCTCCTGGTTTCTCCTGTGCTGAACAAACCACTGCCAGGATCACCAGAAACAAAATTATTCGTGACCGGTGTTTAGCCATTCTTTGTTTTAAACATTGAAGCGTATATGAAGGATGTCTCCATCTTCCACTAAATAATTCCTGCCTTCAACATTGAGTTTTCCGGCATCCCTGCATGCATGTTCTGAACCCAGATTTACAAAATCATTGTATTTGATTACTTCAGCCCTTATAAATCCTCTTTCAAGATCGCTGTGAATCACTCCTGCCGCCTGAGGTGCCGTCATTCCTTTTTTCATTGTCCAGGCTCTTATCTCTTTGGGGCCCACGGTGAAGAATGTCTGCAGATTAAGCATCCTGTATGCCGCCCTGACCATTTTATCAACTCCCGGCTCAGTCAATCCGGCATCCTTAAGGAATGCCAGGCGATCATCAATGTTTTCCAGTTCTGCTATCTCAGCTTCAACGGCACCTGCTATACAAATGATTTCAACATTCTGACCACCAAGAAAATTCCTGACATTTTCGACGTGAACGTTTCCAGATACAGCAGAATGCTCATCCACATTACAAACATACATTACCGGTTTCATTGTAAGAAGGAAAAGATCGTCCACGTATTTCTTGTCTTCCTCCTTTACTTCCAGCGTTCTTGCATTGTTGAAATTTCCGATATGATCTCTGTACCTTCCAATAACTTCAACGCCGTGCTTTGCATCCTTATCGCCCGATCGTACAAGTTTTTCCAATCGTTGAAGCTTTCTCTCCACCGACTCAAGATCTTTAACCTGCAGCTCAAAATCAATCGTTTCCAGATCCCTTACCGGATCAACTGAACCATCTATATGAGGAAGGGAGTCATCTTCAAAGCATCTTAAAACATGAATCAGGGCATCGGTGTTACGAATGTCGCCAAGAAATTTGTTCCCCACTCCTTCGCCCCTGTTCGAGCCGCGGGCAAGACCCGGAATATCCACTATCTCCATGGTAGTGTGTATTATTTTTTCAGTAACCTGGTATTTCGTAAGCTCGTAAAGGCGCGGGTCAGGTACCTGTATAATACCTATATTTGATCTGGTTGCACTGAACGCAAAGGCATTGGTTTCACCTTTGGTACCGGAGATACAATTGAAGATAGTGGTTTTGCCAACATTGGTTATTCCAATAATTCCGCATTGAAGGGCCATCAGGATGGTTGTTTGTTAACAAATGCAAAGTTATGATTATTCCTGATTTAATTTAAGATCACTGACGGAAGCAGCAAGTGTTCTTCGGATCCCTTTTATGAAAAACCCTTATTATCCGTTTAGTTCATGCGGCAGAATTAAAGAACGCAGGCTGGATACCAATTCATTTCCGGATAACATCTTCTGTTCACCGGTAGACATATTTTTCAGGGTGACAACATTATTTTTCAATTCCTCTATGCCTGCCATTATTACAAATGGTATCCTTTTTGCATCGGCGTACGATAATTGTTTTTTCAGTCTTACAGCATCGGGGTAAAGTTCGGTGCTGAAACCATTTCTTCTGAGGTTATCTCTTAACTTCAATGCGAATTCCGACTCTTCTTTTCCAAAATTAAGTATCAGAATCTGTGTTATATATACATCTGATCTGGTAAAAAGCCCAAGCTGGCCCATTACATCATAAATCCTGTCGGCACCAAAAGAAATACCGACACCGGAAACACCGTCAAGGCCAAATACCCCCGTCAGATTATCATATCTGCCACCGCCACATATGCTTCCCATAATTACATCTTTAGATTTGACCTCAATAATGGCCCCGGTGTAATAATCAAGTCCTCTTGCAAGAGTCAGATCGAATTCAGTTTCACATTCAGGAGGAACAATGTCAATATAAGAAAAGAGTGTCCGCAGCTCTGCGACACCCTGCAATCCCTCCTCTGAAGCATCAAGGACCTTTCCAAGTTCCGTGAGTACGGCATCAGGGGTTCCTTTTAACTCAATAAAAGGCTGAAGCCTTTTTATGGCCTCCTCTGAGACGCCTTTTTCAGACAGCTCCCTGTTCACTTCTTCAATACCAACCTTGTCAAGTTTGTCTATTGTCACTGTAATATCAGTGATCTTTGCCGGTTCTCCAATATATTCAGCAATCCCGGTGAGTACTTTCCTGTTATTTATCCTGATGACAACTTTAATGTTCAGCCTGCTGAATATGTCATCAATTATTTTGATCAGCTCATATTCATTTAACAATGAATTACTGCCGATAACATCAGCATCGCACTGGAAAAATTCCCGGTACCTCCCCCTCTGGGGACGGTCGGCGCGCCACACAGGCTGGATCTGATAGCGTTTAAACGGAAATACTATTTCTTCCCGGTGTTGTACAACATATCGTGCAAATGGTACTGTCAGATCGTATCTCAGCCCTTTTTCACATATCAGCGAGGATATACGGGACGTTTCTTCCCGGGCTAAAGCAGCAGGGTCAATGGCAGAAAGAAAATTACCCGAGTTAAGTATCCGGTAAATAAGCCTGTCGCCCTCCTCTCCATATTTTCCCAGAAGAGTGGAGAGGTTTTCCATTGCCGGAGTCTCAATGGGCTGATAGCCATAAAGTCTGAATACCTGCCTGATGGTATCAAAAATATAGTCTCTCCTGTTCATCTCCTCAGGAGAGAAGTCACGGGTGCCTTTTGGGATTGTTGGTTTCTGCGACATTTATTTGACAAATGATAAAGAACAAAAGTAAAGATATTAGTAAAAAGTCTGTAAAGTTTAAAATAGTATACGGGAAAAACAAACATATTCACCCCTTTGCCGGAATGAGCCGGGTGCTTATGGGATAATGCCCAAGGTTGCTCCGGTCATTCAGACAGAAGCTTAGTTAACCCAGGGTGGAAGTTTCAGGCTAAAGAATGAAAATGCACCGTGAATGGTGCATGGTATAAGTGAAATTTACTGGATAAAAGGAATTGTGACAGGATATCTGAATTCTTCACCCTTGGCGGCTTTAATACTTGCAATTATAATACATACTACCTTCAGTACGACCAGGAATATTATTATCGGAATTCCTACAAGTATAAGGCACAGAGGTGCTGCAAGTATTATGTACAACAGCATAGAAAGCTGAAAATTAAGCGAGTTCTTTCCGTTCTGGTGAACCCAGAGCGACTCGTCCCGGCGTGACAGCCAGCAGATGAGAGGACCTATAATTGCCCCGAAGGGAAAAAAGAAACCCGCAAATGCCGAAAGATGGCAGAGCATCGCCCAGTTCCTCTCTGACTCAGTCAATTCAATGATCTCTTTCATATGATCTTTTTTATAAAAGACTCAGCTGTCTGTAAAACGCTGCACATCAGAACCGGGATAACCGTTTGAGATCCGAAATCAACAAACCCTTAGGGCTATTGCTGCTGATAAGGTGCTGATTGTAGTAATACATCTCTGCATCGTCAGTTCCTATGAACATTTTGAAACAGTATCCTGCTTCTGCCTTTCCCGGAGGGCTGACCATGTGAAGGATAAGAGTGCCAGGCTTTCTTTCCCGGATAGCTTTAATAATTGTATCCTCAGGTACTATTTCTATTCTGTGCTTGTACACAGCGGTTAACCTGTCAATACTGTTTAACTCAGGCGACAGGTCCCTCTGCATTACAAGCAATAACTTATTTTTTACTTCGGGAACATTTTTGTTATAGTACCTAAGATAGCGTCTCCCTGTCTGTGACGGTTCTCTGGAAATAGTTAAGGCATGGTTCTGAATGAATGAAAGTATGGCCCCCAGCTTATATCCATATTCCATGTCATCCTGTCCTGCAAACGAAAGTGGTACTGCACAGATTTCCGGCATATCGGATATCCCTTCCACATCTTTACCCTGCAACAGGTTAAGGAAGTTATAGGCAGATCCTGACTTATCCCTGTCAAAGCTTGTTTCAGTAAGAAGAAGGAAAGACCATTGGGGGTTATGGCTTCTCTCCTTAAAAACGGAGTACGTTATGAATTCACATGGTGTTATTTTCCAGTATTCTTCGACAGCCTTCCTGATATAAACATTATATGCCGAGTAAGTTTTGTCCTCAAGTACAATACATGTAGTGGATCCGAGGAACTGATTTATTTCTTTGCTGTCAGGAAAAGGGGCCTGGGAAAGCAGGCTTGCTGATGTCAGAATAAAAGCAAATGCTGCAAGAATTTTTCTCATAATTATTGATTATCCAACCGGCAGATATAAAGGATTCTTTTCATTGAACTTACGGATATATACAAATATAAGCTCTTTTCTTTTCTTTCTGGGAAGTCGCATAAATTCTTCATACAACTCTGTATCTTTCATGAGAAGGATCTCGGCACTTTGAACATCATATTCCAGGATCTTTCCACTCTCGAACTCTATCAGATACTGTTTCATTTCATTCCTGGCCATATTATTCCTGTAAGGTGAATAATATCCATAAGGTGAATAATATCCTCTGTAAGAATACGGACTATAATAGTAAGGGGAGTAATAAGGATAGTAGTATGGTGAATAGTAGGGATCGTAATAACCATAAGGTGAATTGTAATAGCGGCTGTCATATGAGGTAATATCAGCAACAAAATGGCAGATATTTCCGATGAAGGTTATCCTGTTGAAATTTCCCTGTATCTGTATATAGAGTATACCGTTTCTGGAAAATCCCCAGATTGAGTTCTTATCAACCTCCTGCCGGATCCCCATGGCATCATAAAAATATATCTTATCACCTGAAAAAAGTTTCTTAAAAAACTCCTTGTCGTTATAATCGGTGGATGTAAGGATCTTAGCCTTTGGAATTGGCTTATTTGTTCTTACCTGGTCAAAGTTGAGGTATATGCCATCGGTGAACCTGAAGTCGGGAGTATACTTTACCACCCTGTCAGACTCCTGACTCACAGCGTGACTTAATACCGCTCCAGAAAGAAATATCAATATCAATATCTTTAAATATCTTTTCATGCTGTTGAATGGTTTAATTTTCAAAAACAAAAATTGTACCACGTTAGCAAAATTAACTTTTTTCCCTGAAAGGTTGGCATTCCCTTCAAGGGTATATCTGAAAAATCTTTTCATTTAACCCGGCAAATAGCCAAATGAGGACCTTTCCCGGTCATGGCCGGCCATTGCTTCAGGCAATTAAAAACTTGTATCGATTTCATCGTTCCCTTTGCGGCACAGGGGAATATTATAAAGGGAAGGCGATCGTATAAAATCCGTAAAGCCAAGAGTATCCCACTTATTGTCAATGATTCTGACAGTATCAGTTAAGGAACAAACAACATTCGGCCATTTTCTCGGAAAAGTACTACCCGGATATAACTTAATAGTTCCGTCGAGCAGCATGCAATAAGATGATATGATCGTATGATCCCTGACCGGATCCGAATTGCCGAGCACCTGCCAGGCTACCATGAAGTGATCTTCAGGATCAACCGCCTCGTCAACAACAATTATTAATCTGATAATACCGGATTTGTCATTCCTTTCAATTGCATCAGACAGTTCTGTTATATATTTCCTTTCCTGCACAGTTTTTACAGACACTATAATTACAGGAACCCCCTTGTCCAGCAGGCTGTAATCCACTTTTCTTACGGTTTCAGAATCGAACCAGTATGAGACATCGGGTCTCTCACCTTTGCTGACACATGAAACTGGAAAGGTTTTTCCTGCCAGTTTCTCCTCTGAAAATTTGACAGTTGCATCGATCCCTGCTTTGCCCCCAAACGATTGTGTATCGGATGAATGGTCCAAAACATCCAGTGGTCCTCGGGTGAAAACAATGTCTGTCACAGGGTTTGTATTGATAAAAACATGTTTCAGAAGCTCTATGTAATCCCTAATCCCGACATCACCGCTGACAACAACAAGGTATTTGGTGAACATCATCTGTCCGGCGCCGAAAAGTGAGTATAAGGACTTCATTCCCTGCCCGGGATAAGTTTTTCTGATCTTTACAATTACCAGATTGTGTGCCACTCCGGGGTCAGGCATATGCAGATCCTCAATTTCAGACAACAATGCCAGTTTCATTGGTGACAGGAAGATCTTTTCGGTTGCCTTTGTCAGCCAGGCATCCTCGTGCGGAGGAACGCCGACGATTGTAGCGGGAAAAACCGCATTTATTGAATGGGTTATACATGTAATATGCATCTTTGGGTACCAGTCGGCCAGAGAGTAGAAACCGGTATGATCACCGAAAGGTCCTTCCAGTATCATATCTTCTGACGGATCAATATAACCTTCAATGACAAAGTCTGCATCATAAGGCACGTAAATATCATTTGTAATGCATTTTACAAGTCTGACTCTTTTGCCTCTGAGGAAACCTGCAAGAATATACTCGCTGATATTCTCAGGCAATGGAGCTGTTGCGCAATATGTATAAACCGGATCGCCTCCCAGTGCAACGGACACAGGCATTATTTTTTCTGCCTTCTTCCATGCTTCAAAATGTACCGCACCTGTTTTGTGTCTCTGCCAGTGCACAGCTGCGCTTTTTGTACCAAGAACCTGCATTCTGTACATTCCTGCATTGGGGTTTTTGGTATCCGGATGATATGTATGCACAATGGGCAGTGTGATAAACCTACCGCCGTCGTGAGGCCAGCATTTAAGCACGGGCATAACCGACAAGTCGGGATCAGAATTTATAATCTGCTGGCACAATCCTTTTTTTCTGGTCTTCAAAGGCATACAGGATGCCAGTTTTAAAATCCCGGGCAGAGCTGAAAGTTTTCGTATAAACCCATGATCATTTGTCTTTGTCAGGGAAGAAAACTTTTCTATTTCTGCAGCATGTGCGTCCGGGCTTTTATTCCCCAGGGCCATGGTTATTCTTTTTTCTGAGCCGAAGGCATTTATCAGTATGGGGAATGACGTACCGGTATTCTCGAACAGAAGTGCTTTTCCTCCTGATTTAACAATGCGGTCGGTCACTTCAGTTATCTCAAGAAGAGGGTCGACAAATGTTTTTATCCGGTGCAGTTCTCCCTGATTCTCAAGTTCGGCTATGAAGCTGATCAATCCGTTGTAGGTCATATTTTACAGTGCTGATAAATGATAAAGATATTCAAATGAGTGAAATAAAGACCAGGAGGGGGGCAAAACAATTGAAGGTATATAAAACAATAATGGGAACTATTCCTGAGAGTAGTTCCCATCCACTGTAAGTAACCGAGGTCGCTTACAGCGTCAGGTTACTGTTATTCTGGTCGGCTGCATTATCTGACCTGAGTCCTATTTTGCAGCCCTTGGCTTTCCGGTAATGCCTGTTACAGCAAAACCTTCCGGCTGTCCTTTTATCCGTTTTGAGGCGGACTTCCGGGACGAAGCGTCATTCAGGCCCGTATGTCATGTCCCGAAGGATATGTTATGCGGTTTCAGTTGATCGGGGCCGGAGCCCTTTTCTTCTTCTGCCCTGTGACTCAATCGTTGAAAGAACGTTTCCGGTTTCATCGATCTGCTGAACATCCTGGACCTGGGTCCATTGGTTCAGGCTTCGGCTCTCCTGATGTGCAGACCCGGAGGTCTGAATGAGCCGGATTGTGCTTCAGTTAAGAAACCTTTTCCGGTTCCGCATTATTTGAGCAACCTTTTATCGCTCACCTGATAGATCAAATATAATATAAGAAACGGTAAAAACAATGAGATCGTGTTTCATAATTGTCCACTCAATATGAACACGGGTTATTAACAATTGTTAATAACTTAGGCTGAATGTGGCAGGATGAGTGTTTGCTGATTTTTTTACACCTTCCAGGGCCGGTTTCATATAAATGAACACAGAGAAAAGTCCGAAGCATACAACACGGGGCAGACCTCGGCGGTTCTGCCCCGTGTAAATTGTTGTCAGGACGGGTTTACTTTTTATACCCGTATTTTGCCAGGTCTCCAAGGGCTTCCTCTATTCTGAGAAGCTGATTGTACTTGGCTATTCTGTCGGTTCTGCTGCATGATCCGGTCTTTATCTGTCCTGAATTTGTTGCAACAGCTATATCGGCAATAGTTGAGTCTTCAGTCTCCCCGGAACGGTGTGAAGTCACGGTGGTAAAACCTGCCCTGTGAGCCATCTCTATTGCATCAAGGGTTTCAGTAAGGGAACCTATCTGATTTACTTTTATAAGAATCGAATTGGCACAACCCATCTGGATGCCTTTCTTCAGGTATTCAACATTGGTAACAAAAACATCATCACCAACTACCTGACATTTCTTTCCAATCTTGCCGGTAAGCAGCTTCCATCCTTCCCAGTCACTTTCAGCCATACCGTCTTCTACTGAATCGATAGGATATTTGCTGATAAGTCCGGCGATATATTCGGCCTGTTCTTCTGAAGTCCGCCGGGCACCTTTCGGACCTTCGAATTTTGAATAATCATAAATACCGTCTTTGTAAAATTCAGAGGCTGCACAGTCAAGAGCTATTGTTATATCCGATCCCGCTTTATATCCTGCGTTTGCAACTGCCTTAAGAATTGTTTCAAGAGCATCTTCTGTCCCTTCAAGTGTCGGGGCAAAACCTCCCTCATCACCCACGGCGGTACTGAGCCCCCGGTCCTTAAGTACTTTTTTAAGGGAATGGAAAACTTCAGCGCCCATCCTTAACGCCTCTTTGAAACTGGGAGCACCCACAGGTCTTATCATAAATTCCTGAAACGCTATCGGGGCATCCGAATGAGATCCTCCGTTTATGATATTCATCATAGGTACAGGAAGGGTAACTGCATTTGAGCCTCCGATATAACGATAGAGAGGAAGCCCATGATATGCAGCTGCAGCTTTTGCGACGGCCAGCGATACACCCAGTATGGCATTTGCACCAAGGTTGCTTTTGGTTTTTGTGCCATCAAGTTCAATCATTTTCCTGTCAATGCCAGTCTGGTCTGTGACATCCATGCCTGCAATCTCTTCGGCTATTACGTTATTAACATTGTGGACGGCCTTAAGTACTCCTTTTCCAAGATAACGGGATTTGTCGCCATCACGGAGTTCTAGGGCTTCATTTTCCCCGGTTGATGCACCTGATGGAACAGCTGCTCTTCCGGTATAACCGCTTGCTGTCATAACATCTACCTCAATCGTCGGATTTCCACGAGAATCCAGAATTTCACGAGCATGTACACTAACTATTTGACTCATTGAATTTTATTTTTAGATTAAACACTGCTGCAATATAATTAAAAAAATAAGCTATATCAAAAGGAAGGCTTTCGGTTTATATACTCCGGCCTCACCGGCTCCCCGTTTTGTTAATCACGGTGGATCAAAAATTCAAAATCCACAAATAAAAGATACAGAACACAGGAGGTCAGAAGATTTCTGACACAACTTCTGGATTCCGTAATACTCAAAATATCTCCTATTCTTCAGCTGAAGGTTCTGTTTTTTCCGGAGTTTCCTCCTTAACCTCTTTTGACTTTACCGTTTTGGGTGCAGGTTTCGGACTTTGCTTTTCTGTTTCCTCTGTTTTCTTCTTCGTGCCTCTCCTTCTCCTTGCCGATTTTGTTTTTGATGTTTCTTTGCCTGACATAGCTTCATTGTAGTCAACAAGTTCAAGGATACACATTTCGGCATTGTCTCCAATCCTGTTTCCTGTTTTCAGGATACGTGTATAACCACCCGGCCGCTCTGCTATTTTTGGTGAGATTTCCCTGAAAAGTTCAGCCACAGCGGATTTATCCTGCAGGTAGCTGAATACAAGTCTCCGGGAGTGGGTTGAGTCTTCCTTGGATTTGGTAATCAATGGCTCAACAAATGTCTTAAGAGCTTTTGCTTTGGCTGTTGTAGTGCTTATTCTTTTATGAAGTATAAGTGAGGAAGCCATATTGGCAAGCATAGATTTTCTGTGTGAACTTGTTCTCCCTAAGTGGTTAATAACTCTCTTATGTCGCATTTCTCTATTACCTTAACCGGTTACAATTAATCTCTGTCTAATTTATATTTGCTCACATCCATACCAAATGAAAGGCTCATGGATTCCAGAAGTTCATCAAGCTCAGTAAGTGATTTTTTTCCAAAGTTCCTGAATTTGAGCAGGTCGTTTTTATTGAATTTAACCAGATCGCCCAATGACTCAACTTCAGCTGCTTTAAGACAGTTAAGTGCTCTTACTGAGAGATCCAGGTCAACAAGCTTGGTTTTCAGCAGCTGCCTCATATGAAGAACTTCCTCGTCAAACTCTTCATTCGCCAGTTTTTCATCTGAATCAAGGGTTATCTTTTCATCCGAGAATAACATAAAGTGATAGATCAGTATCTTGGCTGCTTCCTTAAGAGCTTCCTTCGGGTGAATTGATGCATCAGTCTCGATCTCGAGAAGAAGCTTTTCATAGTCTGTTTTCTGCTCCACACGGTAATTCTCGACAGCGTATTTTACATTTCTTACCGGAGTAAAAATTGAATCCATGGCAACGACCCCGAATTCGCTGTCGACAGGCTGATTTTCCTCTGCAGGAACATACCCTCTCCCTTTATCTATTGTAAATTCCACCTGGATTTTCACATCGGGTTCCATCCTGAATATTACCAGATCAGGGTTCAGTACTTCAAAACTAGTCAGAAAGTTGTTAAGAAGTCCTGCTTTGAATACTTCCTGCCCGCTGATCTTAACCGAAGCTTTTTCATGGTCAGCATCATCAACAATTTTCCTGAAACGTACCTGTTTAAGATTCAGGATCACTTCAGTGACATCTTCAATAACTCCGGTGATCGTTGAAAATTCATGATCTACTCCTTCGATCTTGACAGTTGTGATTGCATAGCCCTCGAGAGAAGAGAGGAGAATCCTTCTCAAAGCGTTACCGACAGTAATGCCATAGCCTGGTTCAAGGGGGCGAAACTCAAACTTGCCGTACCTGTCGCTGGCTTCAAGCATTATTACTTTATCAGGCTTCTGGAATGATAAAATGGCCATATAATTTTTCTTAATTTGTTACTTGGAGTATAATTCAACAATAAGTTGTTCCTTAATATCTTCAGGGATATCAGCACGTTCAGGGATATTCATGAATTTCCCTGCCATCTGTGCATCATCCCATTCGAGCCATGAGAGTTTTGAATATTTTCTTGTTGTCAGCGAATCAATGATACTTTCAAGGGATTTTGATTTTTCACGTACACCTACAATATCTCCGGGTTTTACCTGATATGAAGGTATATTGACCACATCGCCGTTAACGGTAATGTGACGGTGTGAAACAAGCTGACGTGCTGCCGAACGGGTAGGAGCAACGCCGAACCTGTAGACTACGTTATCGAGCCTTGATTCGAGAAGCTGGAGTAGAACCTGTCCGGTAACTCCCTTGCTCTTTGAAGCTTTTTGAAAAGTATTACGGAATTGTCTTTCAAGGACTCCATAGGTGTATTTGGCTTTCTGCTTTTCTCTGAGCTGGAGACCGTATTCAGAGGTTTTTTTTCTTTTTTTGCTGACACCGTGCTGACCCGGCGGAAAATTTTTCCGGTCGAGGTGTTTGTCAGGTCCGTAAATGGGTTCTCCGAATTTTCTTGCTATTTTTGATTTTGGGCCAATATATCTTGCCATCTTACTGTTATTTAATTACTTCAACATTTAATTCAACCGGTGGCTAGACTCTTCTTCTTCCGGGAGGGCGGCAACCGTTGTGGGGCATGGGTGTTACATCGATGATTTCTGTAACCTCGATGCCCGTGTTACTTATTGCCCTTATTGCGGATTCCCGGCCTGATCCTGGTCCTTTAACAAACACTTTTACTTTCCTCAGCCCCAGGTCATATGCAACTTTACTGCACTCTTCCGATGCCATTTGTGCTGCATAGGGTGTATTTTTCTTTGAACCCTTGAATCCCATTTTCCCGGCTGAAGCCCAGGAAATTACCTGTCCCGAGTTATTTGTCAGCGAAATTATGATATTATTGAAAGATGAATGCACATGTGCCTGGCCGGTAGGCTCCACCTTAACGACCCTCTTTTTCAATACTCCGGTTTTCTTTGCCATATCTGATTATTTGGTAGCTTTTTTCTTGTTTGCAACGGTTTTCTTCCTGCCTTTACGGGTTCTTGCATTATTTTTTGTACTCTGACCCCTGACGGGCAAGCCTATTCTGTGACGCACACCACGATAGCAGCCAATATCCATCAGTCGCTTAATGTTAAGCTGTGTTTCAGAACGAAGTTCACCTTCGAGCTTATATTTATCGTTGAGGATCCGGCGGATTGAATTGATCTGATCATCGGTCCAGTCCTGGACTTTTGCATTCCGTTCAACTCCGGCTTCGTCAAGTACTTTCTGGGCAGTACTCCTTCCCACACCATAAATGTAGGTCAGGCCCACCTCCCCTCTTTTATTCCTTGGTAAATCAACACCAACAATACGTGCCATAAAACTTTTCTTAAATGAGTTGCAAAATTAATTAAAATTATCCCTGCCGCTGCTTGAACTTGGGATTTTTCTTATTTATCACATACAAGCGGCCCTTCCTCCTGACAATTTTACAGTTGGCTGTACGCTTTTTAACAGATGCTCTTACTTTCATTTATCTTAAATATTTCTTATTTGTACCTGAATGTTATTCTTCCTTTTGTAAGATCGTAGGGAGACATTTCAACCTTTACTTTATCACCGGGCAGGATTTTGATATAATGCATCCTCATTTTACCGGAGATATGTGCAGTGATGACATGTCCGTTTTCCAGCTCGACTCTGAACATTGCGTTGGAGAGTGCATCAATAATTGTGCCGTCCTGCTCAATTGATGGTTGTTTCGACATACGACTATAATTTATTTAATACTTCTTCAATAAATTCGAATGTTGTTAACACATTAGCTTCTCCTCTGTCAACGGCCACTGCATATTCAAAATGAGCAGAAGGTTTACCGTCTACGGTCTTTATCGTCCAGCCGTCTTTCATCTGTACCGTCTCCTTTCTTCCCATATTTATCATCGGCTCAATACATATCACAAGACCTTTTTCCATTTTATGTCCGGTACCTTTCCTGCCAAAGTTGGGCACTTCAGGGGACTCATGCAGTTTACGTCCGATGCCATGTCCTACAAGTTCCCTGACCACTGAATATCCGCCACTTTCGGCTTTGGCTTGTACCGCATGTGAAATATCTCCTATTCTTTTACCGACAACAGCTTCCTTTACGCCGGCTTCAAGCGAGGCCCTTGTAAAATCGAGAAGTAACTTTACTTTATCATCAACAGGTTCTACCGGGAATGTATAAGCGCTGTCGCCGTACCAGCCGTCAAGTATCACCCCGCAATCGACTGAGATTATATCTCCCTCCCTGAGCTCATGCTTTGAAGGTATGCCATGTACAACCTCCTCGTTAACTGATGTACAGAGAGTTCCGGGAAAGCCTCCGTATCCCTTGAAAGCCGGTATTCCTCCGTTGTCGCGGATGAATGTTTCAGCTATGTTGTCGAGATAAAGGGTTGTAATCCCTGGCTTTATAAAAGACGCTAACACCGCAAGTGTTTTTGACACCAGCATGTTGCTTTCTTTTATCAGGGCTACCTCTTCATCAGTTTTTATATGTAACATCAAAGAACGTAAAA
>Ga0334882_1003436_pt1 | contig 14510 bp, 11 predicted proteins | sample GraSluR1_MG_5_FD_207226 | JGI IMG/M metagenome (GOLD analysis project Ga0334882, IMG submission 207226) | Sludge microbial communities from methane-producing bioreactor in Wageningen University, Netherlands - Granular Sludge_15_04-R1 | ecosystem: Engineered > Bioreactor > Anaerobic >... | reverse complement strand
CCGGTCACAAGCTGAGTAGCTCTTATCCTTCAGTCCTCAGGCATTCGTGACCAGATTTTCGGCTCACATTAGACCTACAAAAGATCAGAACGGGTGCTCGCCCACCATGAGCTCACGGATTCAGGTTACTGTTGGCCTTGTAATTGCTTAAACAAGGCAGGTTATCAGATTATACGAAGGAGGGTGTCTTATGAGTAAGGAAGTTGAGAATTCAATATTTAGTATTGAGGGCGGAGTCAAGGCTGGCGAAATTCTTGTTGGAAATAAGCCCTCAAATAGAGGACTCAAGATTAAGATATTGTCCGACTGGAATCCGAAAAATGGAGGCGCACCACCAGTGCCTTTCATTCTTTTAGATGGTGGAAATGGTAATCGACGTGCGATCTACGCGAAATTTAAGGATATGAAATTCAATAATGCGGAGCACTTCTTAAGAGAAGTCAGAAAACTTGACCCAAAGATAAGTTTTCCCATCAACGCCAACATCATGCAGCTTGATAACTCATCATATGTGGCGATTGATGAGTCAAGCAGGCCAACCGACCGAAAAGCACATAAGGACTTCCCCAGTCAACAGTGGATTGAAGACCTTATTATTCAGTTGGGAGGTGCTGTTGATCCATCAAAGCTACTAAGCGAAATCGAAAGCAGGTTCTTCAAAGCCCAAGGCATGACCCCACCACCTGACTGTATGGATAGAATCCTTGCTATGGTCCAAGAAAAGGGGCGGTAGAAACATGGCATTGCATAGAAACGAGCAGGGGGAGTTCTTTGTGGGAGTAGACCAGGGTAAGATTTACGATTTCTTTAAAGACAGAGGGTTTACATTTCCACCAGAAACCATCACCTGTTACTTGCTCTCACTTGCAACGAAGCCATTTGTCATCCTGACAGGGATCTCGGGTACGGGCAAGACAAAGATAGCACAGGTCTTTGCAGACTTCATTCTACAAAACGAGACTACAACTACCAAGCATAACCGCAAACGGTTTATCCCGGTCCGTCCGGACTGGATGGACAACAGGGGGCTGCTCGGGTTCTTCAACTTGCTGGACGAAAGATACCATGCAACGCCACTGCTTGAGCTCTTGCTGCAAGCCAATGGGGAGGAGGACCAGAAAGATCCCTTCTTCGTCATTATGGATGAAATGAATCTGGCACGGGTGGAGCAGTATTTCTCGGACTTCTTGAGTATTATGGAGAGTAGAACTCCTGACAATGTTGGAGGCGAACGGCTTCGGTTGCACTCTTTTGCGGAGGGAAAGACCACGGTCGGAAACCTCTCGGTGCCTCCAGATATTACAATTCCCATGAATGTTTTTTTTACAGGGACAGTCAATGTGGATGAGTCCACCTATATGTTTAGTCCCAAGGTGCTGGATAGGGCAAACGTGATAGAGTTCAATGACGTGCGCCTGGATTTCGATGAGGATTCAGGAAGTCGGGGCCAGTTCGAGTTAAGAAGTGATAAGCAGCACATTGAGGAGATAGTCGGTCTCCTCCAATCATCCTGCATTCCTTCGCGAAGGGACTACGAAGAGGCCAAGACGAAAAACGGGAACTACAAGGTAACCTTACAGAATCTTATGGACCTGTTGAGGGAATATAATCTTCATTTTGGCTACCGGGTTATCAACGAAATGTCAAGGTTTCTGTTGATCGCACAAGAGTGCGTGGAAAATTACTCTTTTGAAGAGACCTTCGATATTCAACTGCTCCAGAAAGTGCTCCCCAAATACCATGGCACTCAGGGAAAACTTAAGAAGCCCCTGGAAGGCTTCCTTGCCTTCTGTTACCCGGGTCAAGTGCAATACGAGGATAGTCTTCTGAGCAGAGCGACAGGCTTTGATCGTAGTGCGCGTTTTCCACGTTCGGCCAAGAAGATCGCCAGGATGCTGGAGAATTTGAACACTCAAGGATATTGCAGCTTCATCGAATGATATGAGCCTACTTTATTACAGCGCGGACAAGGGTGTGGCGCTCGCAAGTGATCCGTTGTCTCTGGGAGGTGACCCGGAACACCAGGAAGATCTCTGCCCGGACCCCCTGGAGGTGGATGAGCTTGGGACATACTTCATAAGGTCATTTGGTTCGGAAAGTGAATCCTGGCTTGCGAGCTCGAAGTTTGTGAAGAAGGATGTGATTTATCCCGGAGGATTGCGTGAGCTGTCTTTCTTCAACCGTGTGGGCCTCACCAGAATCGGCCCCATCAGTATCTTGATCACCAGCAGAAAGATGAGTAGCGAGACGTATCACTCAATGCTTCATTTTGTCTGTGACAATTTTGCCAATCTCATCTTCAATTCCAAGGGCCTCTCTGGGGAGAACTACCGAAAGGATGAGCCAGGAAGTGACATTCCCTACATTGAGTCTCTCTTCCTGGAGAGATTCCTGCTGGGATCACCTCCTCAGATTGACATGATATCGAGCCTCATCCTTTCAGAGCCGCACCGTAAATTCATGCGCCACTCTCTCATGAAGCCCCTCGAGATGATTACCAGCCCGGGTCCTTCGATGATAGAGGATATTGTCGCTGCTACCAATTACCTGGTTTCCATTGACCCGGCACGCTCCATTGCCCAAACCCACCTGGCGAGGCGTTTTCATGAGAAGACCGACGGCTTCTTCTTTCCTTCTGATGTTTGGTGCGAAGAAAAGAGCCATACCTTCGACACGCCCGAGAACCGATTTATCAAGTTTGTACTGGAGCAGTTGGCAAACAGGCTAACCATACTGATGGAGGTCCTTGTCCGGCGAGGTGGGGGCTATTTGAACCCGGAGCTGGCAAGTAAGCTTTCCATTCTCGATCGAAAGCTTTCCTCTTTTCTCTCGGCGCCATTGTGGAAAGATGTTGGCAGAATGACCTATGTGCCGGCGAGCTCCCAGGTACTGCAAAAAAGGGACGGCTATCGACACCTCTACCATTTGTACTGCCTGCTATACCAACTGAGCAGGGCTCAATTCCATTCGATGGATTTTCAAAACATTATGGAAACCAAGGATATCCCTACCCTGTACGAATACTGGTGCTTCTTTGCGGTTAAACAGATTCTAGATCTTCGTTCCAGGGTGCTTAGCGCAAGCCCCATCGTTCAAAGCGACCCTCTCGAACAAAAGCTCGTGACGGGACTGCTGGTTTCCTATGATAACGGACTTACCTTGTGGTTTCAGAAGTCCTATAAAGCAAGGTTGGAGAGCTATTCTCATCAGTTGGTTCCGGATATAGTAATCCAGAGCAGCAATAGAGAGATCGTCTTCGACGCCAAGTTCAAAGGGAAAGTGGAAGACAACGAGATCGACTCGTACCATTTCCATGACATCGACAAGATGCATGCCTACCGGGACGCACTAAGGGATGTGCGTGGCGCCTTTATTCTGTATCCGGGAAACGACCTGGATATGTTCATGGCTCATGAGGGAAGGACCGCCTACGACGGAGTTGGCGCTTTCCCCTTAAATCCAGGGGAAGACGGCAAGCTCGATCAGCAGAACACGACGGAGGTCGAACAAATAATTGATGCATTCCTCAAAGAAGACTAATGCCGAGTCCGCTGGGGTATCCTCGTTTACTCACACTTCCATGTCAACACCCTCTGTGCTCCTTGTCGAGTGCCCCAGTAATCAGAGCTTCCACATCGGATTTGGCCAAGGGGATGAGTTCCTGAGCATCGTACCAATTTCGAGGTTCAGAGCGCGGATGGAATCGAACACTTTCTGAAACAACATTCCGCTGATCTTCCAACGACTCTTTCTTGACATGTGCCCCCTCCGCCAACCCACCCGACGAGCAACCACGGCTGGTTTGCGAGATCACCCTATAGCCGGTACCCGTGGTTGCTCACAACTGTTTTGCCCGCTGAATGATCGGCAGGCGGGTTTTCGACGCGGCGCTCTGTCCTCCAGGGTTCATCGAAGACAACGGTCTCTGCTTCAGTCTCGGGAACGAAGAAGATTTGCAGGGCCTGCTTCGATCCTGCTTCGACGCGATTGCGTCTCTTCGCTGTCCACGGATGCCTTTTCCGGCGTCAGTACGAGACAGTGGAAGCAACAGGTATCCAGAGCGATGAAAGCTGGTTGATCGAGAACCTCAGCCCTGTTCTCCATTCCGATAGTATTGTATGATCTTTCGGAAGGTATATGCGGCTGAAGTGCGCATGCCGCGGTCCGGGTACTTGCGCAAATGCCGGGCAACAGGGCTCGATCTTTGGAAGATCATACCCGATGATAGGCACGGGGCCGGGGAATGCTTGGGTCTTTTCCTTCCGTAGCGGCTGCGGGAAAGGGGCTGCAGGCATCCATGGAAGATGCGTTCTCGGGCGTTGAATCGAAGGGGGCGGTTTATGGCCGTGCTGGCCGTACAGAGAGATAACAGCGAGCAGGAACTTGTAACCGTCGACCGCTGCGAAATCACCATCGGCCGCAATGATGTGTCGTCCGGTATCTTCAACGATGTCGAACTCCCCGACCGTACCGTTTCACGCAGACATGCCCGCATTGTTTTCGAAGGCGGAACATATTTCATCGAAGATCTCGGCAGTGAAAACCATGTCTATGTGAACGGCAGGCAGGTGCGCAGGGTTCCCCTTGTGCACGGCGATGTGATCAACATCGGGAAGTACGAGATTCGGTTCCAGGGGGATGATGCCGGCGGCAGGGAACCCTGCGTTGTGGAAGAAGGCGGCTTCGACCCATGCATGACACTCAACCTGAACTACCTGGTTCTGCGAAAATTGAGCGATCTGCTGCTCACGACTTCCAGTGTTCCGGAGTTCCTGGATTCCGCGATGGATCTTATCATGGAGAGTGTTCGAGCCTGCGCTGGGTCTTTGCTGCTGCTGGAGCCGGACGGGACTGTGAGGCGGGTCGTGTCCAGGGGGGACCAGGTTCCAGCGAGCGTACACCTTATAGAAGAGGCCCTGGCCGCGAAGAAGCCCGTGATGGCGGAACAGGGAGTCCGGGTGGGCGGCCTGACGGATACCACGCCGGGTCCCGGTCCTTCCGCCCTCTGTGCTCCACTCATCCACGAAGGGAACGTGCTCGGCGCCGTCTACCTGGAAGATCACCCGGGCAGCCGCTTCGGGGAAGACAGGCTGCTTCTTCTCACGGTGATCGCCAACCAGGTGGCGTCCGCTCTCGAAAAAGCCGCTTTGAACGAAAGGCTTCGCAGGGAGGTGGTCAACAGGCAGAACCTGGAACGGTTCGTGTCTCCCAGGGTGGCGGAACGCATCGCCGAAGACTGTGCAGTCCACGGCAGGGTGGCTGTCCGCACGGCACGGCTCACCGCCACTGTCCTGTTCGCGGACATCGAGGGGTTCACACTCCTGACGGAACGTCTCGATGCCGAGGAGGTTGCCATTCTCCTCACCCGATATTTCACCATTATGACCAACGTGCTTTTCCGATGGGAGGGGACGCTGGATAAATACCTGGGAGACGGCCTCCTTGCGATCTTTGGAGCCCCGTTTCCCTGTGAGGATCACGCCGAGCGAGCGGTCCGCTGTGCGAGGGAAATGATCGACGAGCAGCAAAGACTTGTGGCGGACCTTCCCCCGGGCAAGCGGTTTTCCATTCGCATAGGAGTCAACACGGGTGAAGTGTTGGCCGGGTACCTCGGTGCGCCCCAACGCATGGAATACACCGTGCTGGGTGAAACCGTGGTCATCGCGTACAGGCTTCAGACCCTGGCCGAACCGGGCTCCATCTATATCGGTCGGCAGACCTGCGATCTGATAAAGGATTTCGTTCCTGTGCAATACATCGACCGTATCAAGACACCCAAGGGCATGAAAGAGATAGAAGTCTTCCGCGTCTGCAACTCCACCGGGCGCTGATCCCCGGCCGGCTGTCCCGGCCGGGCGGTTCCTGCATGCAATGAAAGCCCCGTTGTTCTTCAACTCCTGAACACATTCTGCCGATATCCTTTCCGACTCAAAGTATCCGGTGGCATGGCTTCGCCGGGCGGTTCCTTTTCCTGCCGGGTCCGCCGGGAGACGACGTTGTACGCCCGGTGTCGAAAATGAACCGGGGTCCCGGCTTCAGTCTTTCAACAGCCTGTGATCATTGCTGATTAAGAATGAACGTGCCTGGATGGTCGAGGTCCTGTCGGAGGAGTCCAGGGAGAGTGCAGGGGGATTGCCGTCGTGTGCCTGTTGCCCGAATTTGAAAGTAAGCTGGGAGATCCGGAGGTGCCGGTCGCCGTGGATTTTTCATCTGAAAGCTCCACGCTTCTCATTGCCTTTGCGGGCCTTGCGGGGAAGATCGGGATGCCCGTATTCGAGTTCTCGAACCTGACCAGGGGATTGGACGTAAAGAGGATCTTCGTACGAGACCCACGGCTCATCTGGTATCATCACGGCCTGCCGGGAATCGGAGACTCGATCGAGGATATCGTGTCCCATATCGGGATGCTTGCAGCTGGAAAGGGCATAAAGAAGACCGTCGTGGTCGGTAATTCCATGGGAGGATATGCGGCCATCCTTTTCGGCTGCCTGCTCGATGCTGACGAAGTACTCGCGTTCTCGCCCAAGACATTCATAAATCCTTACCGGCGGCTCATATGCCTGGATACGGGAGCCTGGCCTCACATGTGGAGGCTTCAGCGATCCCGGAGGGCAAGAAAAGATCTGTTCGATCTGAAGGCGGTGCTCCGCTCGAAGAAGCCGAACACTTCCATCCACGTTCATTTCAGTGTGAGGAAGATCGTGGACATCGTGCACGCGCTGAGAATCCGAAAATGCCCACATGTTCATCTGCACTTGTACGGAAAGGGAGGCCACGGTCTCATCAGGCTGCTGAAGAATTCAGGAAAACTGGAACAGATCCTGCGGGCATCGCTCTCCTGAAAACCGATCCGGAATGGTATGGTTCATACAGGGATTTATGAGAACCCAGGACATCGCAGCGGTCCTTGAGTCCTCCCCCGGCAGCCAGGCGCTTCCCCCCGCTCACCAGGGCGCTCTCTGCCTCAGGACGGCTCTGTGACCCTTTTCCTTTGACAATGGGCGAGTTGGAAATAGAATAGCCCCGTTGATACTGAACGTGAGAGGGAAGAGAAGCGATGGATCCGGGGACCTGGAGAAACATTTCCTATATCGCAGTTATTGCAGGTGTGGTGCTGGTGTCGCTCGGTACCACGGGGACCTACTATTTTACCAGGCGGACCGAGGCCGTGGCTCCCTACCGGCAGCCCATCAGGACAGCCACTTCCACGGTGGAGGCGACCATCCTGTCGGATGCCCGGGTCGATACGGAATACCTCGATAAAGGTGGAACTATCCTCTTCATGAAGGAAGGCAAAGTTTTGCTCAGGATGGCTTCCCATGTTTCTTCAGCCAGGCAGACGGGCTCAGGACAGGTCGTCTATCGGGCCGTTTTCAATGCCGATCCGACGGATCCATCCATCGGCATCCCGCTGAAGTCCCTCCGGGAAACGGAATACGTACAGATGCATTTTCAGAAAATGCCTGTCGAGAGCCAGGTCCTGGGCGGTAAGGCGGTCTGCGTGTTCAATGGGGAAGTCAGGATCGAAATCGATATTCCCGCCCAGGACACCCGCGAGGGGTTGTTTTTCAGTCGCGAAATGAAAGACGTTTTTTCGAAATTTGAAAATTGACGAGTTTTCGTGAAAATCATGAGTCCTCTTCCGACGTCCGGCGGCGAGGCGGTTTCTTTCCGGTTTGAGCAGGCCCTTCCAGTTGATCTTCCACCCAAAGATCGAGAGCCGTCCTGTTCTCCCGGTACGTCGCCCTGCGCTCCTCCAAGGCCGGTTTTCCCACCCGGCAGACAGGCGGCTTGTCGGCGGCCGTGCCTGCGCCCGTCTTCCTTTCGGTAAGGCCACGGGCTTCGGCGAACATGGGTGGAGAATCTCCTCCCCGGGGTGGTTCTCCAGGCGGCGAAGAGGCGGCCTCGCTGCCGCCCTCATGGGGTCCGGCGTCAGAAATCCCGCATAGTCTTCCGCGTCGTCCCTCCCGGAAGATCCTTTTCAAGTCTTCGAAGTAATCGGCAACGCGGCGACGAGGTCTGGTCATTGAATCCTGCATTTTCGGGAATCCGACGGTGTCTTCGTCATGAATCCTGTTTCCCCTGCCTGCCGGGGTCTCAGGACTTCGATGCGCATTGAAGTCAAGGCCAGCAGGCAGATTTTCGAGCAGGGAAGAGCCAACGGAACGTGTATGTTCCTCACCGCCGGGCGCTTGCTCCTTTTCCTGCTCCGGCCTCATGAAAAGCCCCAGCAGGATAAGAGCAAACCCGGCCAGCGCGACCAGGCCGAAAAAGAGATCGCTCATCAGATCAGACTCCTTGCTTGGATACCCCATTCGTTGTCGGCGTCGATATCCACTTCAACCTTGTACCAGCCCCGGTCATGGAGTGGACTGTATGGAAGAGGCGGCATCGGGGGGAGAGCGATGCCGATGTTGAGGATGACTCCGGTCTTCCGGCCGGAGGCTCCCACAGTTCCCGGAAAGGGAGCTTCAACTGCGGACACGGTGAACTGGTCTTCATCCCTTATGGGCATGGTCAGCAGGGAAGAGGGGTAATAGCTGCCGTCGACCGAGGGAACCCCCGGATTCCTCGATGGCTTTCCGTTGGGAGACAACCCCGCGTAAAGCCGGGCGCCTGCGCGCCCCATACGCCGGACTCGAACCTTGACCGTATCCCCTGGATGCACATGGGCGATGCGGACTTCACGATCTTCGTCGGGATAGAGGTTAAACCTGATCCGGGTGCGCTTGCGTTCCTGTTGTGCTCCGGCTTTGCTTTCCGCCGCGATCTGCTTCTTCGGTTCATTCTGTCCGGTTTTGCCATCCCGGCCCGGTTCTTTCTCTGAACCGCCGGCTGTCGAGGCACGCCTGTTTTCCGACTGTCTCCTCAACTTCTCCAGTTGTTCGGAAACACGCCTCCCCCGCTCCTGCTCCGCGGCAAGCCCGGCCTCCAACCGGGAAAACCTTTGTCTCTCCTCTTCGAGTTGTCGCATCAGGTCTTCGGCCCTGGAACGTTCCTCGTCCGCACGCACCTTTTCAACTTCGATGCCAGCCCTGTACTCCTCGTTCTGCCTGGCCGTCTCGTATCGAAAGAAAGCCATCCCCGACGATCCGAGCAGAACCAGCAAAACTCCCAGGGGTACCAGTAAAAAGCGGTTTGTCATGGCAGACCTCGTTCAACATACAATACAGGTGGATTCTCTCCTTCTTCCAGCCGATCAGGCCGAAAGGAGAAGCGGTGCATCATGGAGCACCCCCCGTGGTTCGGCTCCATTGAACGATCTTTAAGCAATAACCGTGCCGCAAATCCGATGGTGTCGAGATGTCGTGATTGTGAACCCGCCGCCGGGACAGTCTGCTGCGAAGACGGCAGGATAGGCATTACAGGTTTCGAGTACTCGCGCGCAGGCGGGCATCGCTGGTCGTCGGGGAGGAGGAGCGCCGAATGAGGCGGGTTACATTTCTTGCACCCGGGTTACGATTTCTGCCCCCGGACGATCGATGAAGCGGATCGTTCCGCCTCGACGGCCTACCGTCGACATCCTGCCTGCAAACCTGCCGTGTTCGTTCGAATGTATCCGACCTTCTGTCTCCAGCATGCTCAAATTGACATCGATGAAATAATGCATATTATTAGAATGCTTTTTTTCTTTTTCTAACAACAGGTTAGAAAGAGAATACGTCTTCTTGCATCACGCAAATGAAGCATCGAGTTCCTTAAACGTCTTCCGGGTCCCTGAAAACCGGGCGAATCAGGGTTTGGAAGCTTTGAGTCGTGGAGGAGGTGTCGACATCCATGGAGAACAGGACGAAATTCTCGATCTGGTACGTGGTACTTGCCATATGGGGGGTTCTGATCATTCACAACTACATTGCGTCCCAGTACCAGCCAAGGACCATTCCCTACAGCGAATTCTTCAAAGCGCTGCAGGCGGGCGAAGTGATCGAAATCGCCATCGGGGAAGGAAGAATCCATGGGAAGATGAAGGTTACGGAGAACGGACAGAGAAGGGAAATCAGCTTCGTTACCTTCCGAGTCGACCCCGAGTTTTCCCGCGAACTCGCTCAGTACAATGTTGTTTTCAGGGGTCAGCCGGAAAGCACCTTCATTCGAGATATCCTGTCCTGGGTGGTTCCAGTGTTTCTGTTCATGGGCATCTGGTTCCTGATCATGCGGCGCATGAATCCGGGAGCGGGTATGATGGCTTTTGGAAAGAACAGGGCGAAGATCTACGCTGAAAAGGAAATACAGACCCGGTTCGACGACGTGGCGGGGGCTGATGAAGCCAAGGAGGAGCTCAAGGAGATCCTGGACTACCTGAAGGAACCGCAGAGGTTCCAGAACCTGGGAGGCCGGATGCCCAAGGGAGTGCTTCTGGTCGGACCTCCCGGTACGGGGAAGACCCTGCTCGCCAGGGCCGTGGCGGGAGAGGCAGGCGTGCCCTTTTTCACCATAAGCGGTTCCGAATTCGTGGAAATGTTCGTGGGTGTGGGCGCATCGCGTGTGAGAGAACTGTTCAGCCAGGCTCGTGAAAAGGCTCCCTGCATTATTTTCATCGATGAACTCGACGCCGTCGGAAAGGCCAGGGGAGCCGGCGCCATCGGCGGTCACGATGAACGCGAACAGACACTCAATCAGCTCCTCGTGGAAATGGACGGATTCGATCCGCGCATAGGCGTGGTCATCATGGCCGCCACCAACAGGCCGGAAATACTCGATCCGGCACTGCTGAGGGCGGGCAGGTTCGACAGGCAGGTCCTGGTGGATCGCCCCGACGTGAATGGCCGCGAAGCGATACTCAAGATCCATGCCCGGAAGGTCAAACTGGCGGACGACGTTGATCTGAGGGTGGTCGCGCAGAAGACGCCCGGCTTTTCCGGAGCCGACCTGGCCAACGCCGTGAACGAGGCGGCGCTTCTTGCGGCTCGCAAGAACAAACCGGCCGTGACGATGGATGATCTCGATGAGGCCGTCGATCGCATCGTGGCAGGACTTGAAAAGAAGAACAGGGTCATCAACCCGAAGGAGAAGAAGATCGTTGCCTACCACGAAACGGGGCATGCACTGGTGGCGGCCTTTACTCCCGGTGCAGACAAGGTGCACAAGATATCCATCATTCCCAGGGGCATCGGCGCCCTGGGATATACTCAGCAACTGCCCACGGAGGACCGGTACCTGATGACCCGGCAGGAACTCATCGGAAAAGTCGACGTGCTGCTGGGCGGGCGCATGGCCGAAACCATCGTATTCGGAGACGTGTCCACCGGTGCTCACAACGATCTGCAGAGGGCTACGGACATCATCAGGGCTATGGTGGCCGAGTACGGGATGGGTGAGACCCTCGGATTGACAACCTACCCGAAACAGAAGCACCCGGCCTTCCTGGCTCCCGAACACTTTCCCTTTGCCGGCAAGGAATACAGCGAGGCCACCGCGGCCAAGCTGGACGAGGAAGTGAAGGCCATCATGGAGGAAAGAGCCAGGGCGGTCAAGGAGCTTCTGGAACAACACATTGACCTGCTCGAAACCATCGCGGAAAGACTGCTCGAAAGGGAAGTCATCGACGAAGAGGAATTTCGTCAGATTCTCGGGAAGGGAAAGGAGGCCGGATAAGAGGGTGCGGGCGAATCGGTCGAGGGGTGGGAGCGGGCGATTCTGCACGCCGGCGGGCTGCCCCGTTCTGAGGAGTGAGCCATGCTGAGGCCCAGGAGTCTCAATCAACGTTTTTTCTACTTTCTGCTGCTTCCCGTCGCGCTACTTCTGTTTACGATGAATTTCGTCGCATTGATCTATGCACGCAACACTATGTTCGATCAGTGGAGAGAGGCGTCGATTCTCAAGCTTCAACGGGCGGCCCACCAGGTCGATATGCGCCTTTCCAGGGTGAAGGATCGTCTCGGAGTCGTCGACCACACCGTCGGAAGTTCATTCTCGTCAGAGATACGCGAGTGCGTGTTGAATCAGCTGAGGGAAATCGAGGGGGTCGAAAGAGTCGAACTGATCGAAGCTGTTCAGGAAAGGGGTCGACACATGCCCGGCGGTGTTTCCCACGGGCAGGTCCGCAAGCCGGGGGAAGGCCGGCCTTCGCAGGACATGGGCCACGGGCATCGGCTGACGAAAAGAATAGCGGAAGTGACTCCTCCACGCTATGACAGCCTTGTGGATCATGAAACCGTGTCTGTGGTCAAGGAACTGAAAGACGATTCCGGCAACTCCATCGGGAGAATCGAGGTGGTCATGAGCTTTCCCTACCTCATCCAGGATGTCGTAGCTTCGACATGGTGGGGAAGCCTCAGGGCGTTTATCGTGGATGAGGAAGGCAGAGTGCTCATCTGCACCACTCACGGAGGACGAGAACGGCTGGGAGACAACGAAGATCCTCTTGAACTGAAAACCCTCGGAGCACTCCGGGAGGAGCCGTCTGGAACGATCCTTGGAGAAGGACATCCCCCATCCGAGGTGAGCGGCTTCTTCAGACTGCAGGAGGCGCCGTGGACCCTTGTCGTTTTTGCTCCAGGGAAAGAAATCCTGGCTCCCATTATCCGCTTCAGGAACACTTTCACACTGGTCGGTACTGCCCTGATCCTGCTCGTCATGGTTCTCATAAGATTCGTGACGGCGGGCACCGTTTCATCCATACAGGACGTATCCAGGGCTGCGGAAAGGATTGCAGCTGGAGACTTCGAGGCCGTTCTGCGGGTGAGAACCCGGGACGAGGTGGGCCGGCTGGTCGGAAACTTCAACACGATGGCCAGGCAGCTCGAGGACCGCATCAGGCTCAAGGAAGCACTGGACGTGGCGATGGAGATCCAGCAGAGCCTCCTGCCGACGGAGGCGCCTTTCATCGAAGGCCTGGACATTGCCGGCAGGAGTGTCTACTGCGATGAAACGGGGGGCGATTACTACGATTTTATCCACTTCCCGGAACATCGACCCGGGCGGATCTCCGTTGTGATAGGGGACGTAATCGGGCACGGTATAGGGGCAGCCCTGCTCATGACGACGGTGCGCGCCCTCCTGCGCGCCAGGATGACCCAGCCCGGCAGCCTCTCCCGGGCGGTCTCCGATGTCAACACGCTTCTGTGTTCAGACACGGACAAGACCGACAGTTTCATGACCCTGTTTGTCCTGGAACTGGATACGATGAGGCGCGATGGATGCTGGGTGAGAGCAGGACACGACCCAGCCGTCGTATATGACCCTTTGACCGACCGTTTCAACGAGCTTCGAGGTCAGGGCATGGCGCTCGGCATTTCAAGTTCATACGCCTTTTCGGAATATCGCTATTCCTCGTGGGCCGAAGGGCAGATCATCATCATGGGAACCGACGGCATCTGGGAAGCCGAAGATCCGCAGGGGCGTCCGTTCGGGAAAGAACGGCTCTTCGACATCGTTCGCCGGCACAGGTTCGAATCTTCCGCCAGGATTGTCCAGGCCGTGATCGAAGACCTCGACTCCTTCCGCGGCGCGAATCCTCAGCAGGACGACGTGACCCTCGTGGTCGTGAAGGCGGTCGGGTAGCGAGGTCACTTCGTGTCGTTCTCGATGATCTCTCTGCCCGGACTCACAAAGGAAATCCCCTGCATGGACGCAGCCCCGATGATCACGGCTTCGACCACGGGTACGTTGACCTTCTTGTCGGATTTCCATTTGACAACGAAGAAAGGAGCCGACCCTCCCCGTATATCCGATTCGTCCACCTGGTAGTGGACCGATTCAAAGGGGCCGAGGCTCACCCGGGCAGGAAGGTAACTCCTCACAAGCCTGCCTTTCGTATCGTAGTAGTTGACCGATAGAAGATCGACGGGATGAGACGGATCCGTGTTGCGAACGTTGAGTGTAACCGTGACGTTGAGCATCCGGCCGCGGTCTCCGTAATACACGAAGGAATACGAGGGGACATAGATTGTCTGCCCTTTCGAGAGCCGCACTTCCGACTCCCCGGACGCACCGGAGGGCAGGAAGACAACCAGAAAGAGTGCACTCCAGCCAATCCTTTTCCCAAGCAATCTCAAGATTCCCGACATGTCATCCCCCCTTCCGGCCATGGATGGAGCGGCAGCAGATCTTTTGCACTGCGCTCGACCGCGGTATCCTTCGGAGCCGCTTCCCGCCGAGTAGTTTGATGCGAAAGGAATCGCAGCGCTCTCCGTGAGCCCGTTATTATACACAACCATTGATTCTAGCGAATCTAATGTATAGACACAAGGATCTGCAACAGGATCTGCGAAAGGAACCACATTCGGCATTTCAACGTTATTCCGGAGAAGACCCCAACGTCATTCCCGCTTAGATCACAACGTGATTCCCGTGAACCTCACAACGTCATTCCTGTGAACCTCACAACGTCATTCCTGTGAACCTCACAACGTCATTCCTGTGAACCTCACAACGTCATTCCCGCGAAGGAGACCGTGTCGTATCGATTTATAACAATTCGAGTTGGCGCGACGGCTATCCACCAGATGCCCAAGGGCGAGTTGGTTGATTGCCAAATCCAACCACCGGCAGGCGAGGAGAAGGTGTAT
>Ga0334882_1003435_pt1 | contig 14512 bp, 12 predicted proteins | sample GraSluR1_MG_5_FD_207226 | JGI IMG/M metagenome (GOLD analysis project Ga0334882, IMG submission 207226) | Sludge microbial communities from methane-producing bioreactor in Wageningen University, Netherlands - Granular Sludge_15_04-R1 | ecosystem: Engineered > Bioreactor > Anaerobic >... | reverse complement strand
CTATTGCATTTATGCGCCTTACTCCGGAGCCTATTCCCTCTTCGCGGATGATCTTGACAACACCGATCTCACCTGTTGCTTTGACATGTGTACCGCCGCAGAGCTCTGTCGAGTATCCGGGTATTTCGAGCACTCTTACTTCGTCTCCGTATTTTTCATCAAAGAGCGCCTTCGCACCTGTCTTTTTTGCTTCTTCGATAGGCATTACAGTTGTGTTTACCGGCAGGTTTGAAAGGACCTGCTCATATACGATGGATTCTATCTCCCTCAGCTGGTCAGTTGTAAGCGGGGCAAAATGGTTGAAGTCGAAACGCAGGAACGTAGGTGTAACTATCGATCCGGCCTGCCTCACATGCTGTCCGAGTACTTTTGAAAGCGCTTCGTGGATAAGGTGTGTAGCTGTGTGGTGCCTCTGTATGTTTTTTCTTCTTGCGGTATCGATCGACGCTGTCACAGCCTGGTTTTTCTTTATGCTTCCCTTTAACAGCCTACCTCTGTGCACGATAAGGTCGTTTACAGGATAAATAGTATCCTCTACCTGGAAGATCACATTCTCCGCTGTTATAAGACCCGTGTCGCCCACCTGTCCGCCCTTTTCAGCATAGAAAGGCGTCTCGGTAAGGATAATGTCCGCGCTTTCACCTTCCGCGATAAAATCTTTTTCTTTTCCTTCGCAAATTATTGCCGAAACTTCTGCGTCCACAAAAGTGCGGTCATAACCGCAGAAGCTGCTTGGACCGGTCCTGTCTGCCAATTCAGTGTATGCATTTTTAGAAATAACAGAACTGGTCTGTTTGCTCGAAGCCCTTGCACGCTCTCGCTGGTCGTCCATTGCCTTGTTGAAGCCATCCTTATCAACGCTGATGCCCTCTTCTTCGCACATCTCCTCTGTAAGTTCAAGAGGGAATCCGTACGTGTCGTAAAGGACAAATGCAACGCTTCCCGGAAGTGTGCTGAGCGAGTTGTTCTTAAGCTGATTTATCTCAGACTCAAGAAGGTCGCTTCCCTGAGAAAGCGTCTTTGTAAAACGTTCCTCTTCCGTCTTCAGTATCTGTTCAATGGCACAGGACTGTTCGAGAAGCTCAGTGTACTCGTCACCGATAGATTCACGGACTGAGGGTAAAAGTTCCGTAAGGAAGGGCCTCTCTATTCCAAGCAGCTTTCCGTAACGGGCGCTTCTCCTGATCAGACGCCTCAGCACATAACCTCCGCCATCGTTTGTGGGCAGTATTCCATCTGCTATCATGAATGCCGATGCTCTTATATGGTCGGAGATAACCTTAACAGCCATATCTTTTTTGGGATCTTTTCCGTATTTGACTCCGCCAAGTTCGCATGCCTTGTCGATTATCGGGCGGAAGAGGTCCGTCTCGAAGTCATTGGGAACTCTCTGAACGACCGATGAAAGTCTCTCAAGCCCCATCCCGGTGTCGATGTTCTTGTTTGGCAGAGGTGTGAGGTTTCCTGCCTCATCCCTGTTGTACTGCATGAAGACAAGGTTCCATATCTCCAGGTAGCGGTCACAGTCGCATCCCACAGTGCATGTGGGTTTTCCGCACGAAAATTCCGGTCCCTGGTCGTAAATTATCTCAGAGCAAGGTCCGCACGGGCCGACAGGTCCGGCTGCCCAGAAATTGTCATCAGCGCCAAGGCGTACTATCCTGTTTTCAGGAAGCCCCACCTTGTCGCGCCAGATGTCATGCGCCTCGTCATCGTCGAGATAGATCGTTGCGTAGAGCCTGTCAGGTTCAAGTCCGACACGCTCTGTAAGAAATTCCCAGGCCCAGGGGATGATTTCCTCTTTAAAATAATCTCCAAAACTGAAGTTCCCCAGCATCTCAAAAAATGTGTGATGTCTTGCAGTACGGCCGACATTTTCAATGTCATTGGTCCTGACGCACTTCTGTGCTGTAGTCGCTCTTTTTACCTCGGGGGTCTTCAATCCCAGGAAGTATTGTTTGAAAGGGACCATGCCTGCTATTGTGAAAAGCAGCGTAGGATCATCGGGCACCAGTGAAAAACTGCGGTACCTTTTGCATCCCTTTTCCTCGAAATATGAAAGAAAGAGTTCCCTTAATTCTTTTCCGCTTCTGTATTGCATTTAAGCTGCCCCCTGTAATAAAAGATCAAAACCAAATTCCAGCCGCATCATAAAACCGGTCAGGTCTTTAAATTTTTTGCGCCAAACAATTATACGCGGATCTGGGGTGTTTGTGCCAGATCCACGTTTGGGAAATAAATGTCTATTGTATAAAAAAAATCAGCGGCCGACCAGTTTTCTGCGCGCCGTTTTTGCCTCAGCAATTACCCTGTCTTTGTCAGTTTCAGTAAACGATCCATTGTTATAAAGCATTTTTCCTGCCACAACAGTTGCCTTTACATCTGAGGAAGATCCGGCGTAAACGAGGAAGCCGGGTAGATTCTCATTGTCCCAGCCAACATAATGCGGCCGGTCAAGGTCAACAAGTATCATGTCTGCCCTGTAACCCTCTTTGATCAGTCCTGTATCGTTGAATCCCAGAGCCTTTGCTCCGTTTACCGTAGCCATCCTTAGCACTTCAACGGATGTCATAAGAGTCGGATCTTTTGCCTCACCCTTGTGGATCAGCGCAGCGCAGCGAAGCTCATCCCAAATGTCCAGCCTGTTGTTGCTTGCCGCCCCGTCTGTTCCGAGAGCGATCCTCACGCCGGCATTCAGAAAATCAGGAATGGGGGCTATGCCGCTTCCAAGCTTAAGATTGCTCTTTGGGTTGTGGGCAAACGTTACGTTGTCCCTCGCATAAAATGGCGCAGATCCCTTACCTACCCATACACAGTGCGCCAGAAGAAGGTTCGGCACATCTATCATTCCTGTATCGGAAAGATACTCCTCGGGAGTCATTTTTCCTTCCAGACCGCTTATGTTCCATTCAGAAGATGTTTCAAGCCAGTGAAGCTGGACTCCCAATCCGGTCTCTTTCGCCTTTTCTGCTATCTCTTTCATGAGCTCGAATGGAACAGTGTATGGCGCGTGCGGACCCAGCTGGACACTGATGAGTCCGTCCATGCCGTTGTAGTCCTCTGCAAGCTTAAGGTTCTCTTTTAGTTTGCTCCTGTCGCTGTCCCCTACGATCCCCCGCGAAAGCCCGCATCTCATTCCATTTTCGAGAGCGGCCTCCGCTACTTTGTCCATGAAGAAATACATATCTGCAAAACAGGTGGTACCGGTAGAGAGCATCTCCAATATGCCAAGTGCCGTCCCTGCTTTGACAAGGTCTCCGTCAAGGTTGTTTTCAACCGGCCAGATGCGTTTCTGAAGCCATTCCATAAGAGGCAGTTCTTCTCCAAGCCCTCTCAGCAATGTCATAGCAGCATGTCCGTGTGCATTAACAAAACCGGGTATCAGAGCTGTATTGCCTCTTCCCTCATAAGCACACCCGGAACTGAGGCTACCTGCCGGAATGATGGAGGTTATCCTGTCGCCTTCTGTGATAACATCACATCTTTCGGCTGAAGATCTCTCCGTGTCCCAGACAACGACATCCCTGTACCGGTTTGTAATCATACCTCTCTCCATGCCGCCAGGTATTCCTTTTGCTCCTGTGTAAGCCGTTCAATGTTTATTCCGAGTGATTCAAGCTTTAGCTCAGCCACTTTGCAGTCCAGTTCTGCCGGGACGTTATAGAGTCCGGGCTCCAGTTTATTGCAGCTTATAAAGAGGCAGGAAAGCAGCTGCATAGCAAAACTCATATCCATTATTTCTACGGGATGTCCGTCCCCAGCTGCCAGGTTGACCAGCCTTCCCTCGCCAAGAAGGTGGATCCTGCGTCCAACAGGAAGGATATAAGTCTGTATATTGTCACGCGATGCCTTTACATCAACAGCCAGCTCCGCAAGGTCCGGAATGCAGACTTCCACGTCAAAGTGGCCTGCATTGCAGAGCAGAACTCCGTCTTTCATTCTCATAAAGTGCTCTTTCCTTATCACTTTAGTGTTTCCGGTAACTGTAATGAAGACATCCCCGACCTTAGAAGCATCAAGCATGTCCATAACATCAAAACCATCCATCAGCGCCTCAAGTGCCCTGTGAGGATCGACCTCTACAACTATGACCCTTGCACCCAGGCCGGCCGCCCTCTTTGCAGCGCCCTTTCCGCACCATCCATATCCGGCAATGACAACATTTTTGCCTGCCACTATAAGGTTGGTTGTCCTGAGTATCGCATCCCAGACAGACTGCCCTGTTCCGTACCTGTTGTCAAATAGATATTTGCTCTGGGCATCATTGACTGCCAGCATCGGGAATGGAAGCACCCCCTCACAATGCATTGCTTTAAGGCGCTTAATACCGGTCGTGGTCTCTTCGCATCCCCCAAGCACTGAGGGGATCAGGTCCCTTCTCTTCTCTATTATCATCGAAACGACGTCTCCGCCGTCATCAATTATTATCTGAGGATCCCATTTGAGCATTTCTTCTATGTTTTCGGAGTACTCCTGAGAACTCATGCCTCTGCGGCTGAATACGTGAATTCCTTCTTCAACAAGCGCAGCGCATATTGTGTCCTGTGTAGACAATGGATTGCTGCCTGCAACGGCAACAGTAGCTCCAAGCCTGTGCATAACTTTCAAAAGGCAGGCCGTCTTAGCCTCAAGATGCAGACAGCATCCGATAACCAGACCTTCAAGCGGCTTATACTTTTCTTCCCTCTCTGCGATCAGCCTTAGCACGGGCATATATTCCCATGCCCATTCTATCCTTCTGTGTCCTTCCGGAGCCAGGTTCATGTCAGCAATCCTAAACTCGTTTTTCATAATTCTGCCTCCTTCCTTTTTGTCAGTCCTTTTCAAAAATAAACACGCAACACAGAGTGCATGAATTGATATTGACCAAAGGCACCACTCCTATACTGTGAGCAAAAAGCGGATAAAAACATCAAAGGATATATAAGTACTATCCTGTATTTCCTGCCTTAATATTACCACTCAACAGCATATTAAGCTGTTATTTTATGCAGCTTCTTTATGTCTGACGGCTCAAAAATACCTTCCTCGGTTATTATTCCTCTGATCAGATCTGCAGGGGTCACGTCAAAAGCCGGATTCCATACCTTTGCGTCCTCGTGGACAAGAATTTCACCGCCGACCTTCCTTACTTCACTGTGGTCTCTTTCTTCGATAGGGATCGAATCTCCGTTTAGGCAGTTAAAATCAATACTGCTTATGGGTGCTGCTATGTAAAATGGGACATTGTGACTTTTTGCAGAAATTGCCAGCCCATAGGTGCCTATCTTATTTGCCGTGTCACCGTTGAGTGCTATCCTGTCTGCTCCGGTGATCACAGCATCTATCTTTTCCCTTGACATAAGAAAGGCCGCCATAGAATCACATATGACCGTTACGTCAAATCCGTCCTCACACAACTCAAATGCAGTAAGCCTTCCTCCCTGAAAACGGGGCCTGGTCTCATCTGCATAGATTTTTATATCCTTCCCGGAATCCCTGGCTGACCTGAAGACACCCAAAGCCGTGCCGTAACCTGAAGTAGCAAGAGCCCCGGCGTTGCAGTGTGTTATTACTGTAGCCTTGTCCGGCAGAAGAACAGCCCCATGGGCACCGATCTTCTTGTTGATATCCCGGTCTTCCCTGTCTATCATTATTGCCTCTGATTCAAGCAATGAATAGAGTTCCGGCGAATTTTTATTTTCGTTAAATACTGACCGCATTTTTTCTATGGACCAAAAAAGGTTGACTGCCGTAGGCCTTGTTGCAGAAAGTCTTGAAAGTGCCTTGTCTATCGTTGAAATGTCTGAATGCGCCGCCAGTACTACACCATATGCCGCCGCGACCCCTATGGCCGGAGCTCCCCTTACTGTCATGTTTTCTATTGCTCCGGCTGTATCCTCATAAGAACGGCAATCCACAAAACTTACAGAGACCGGTATCTTTCTCTGGTCCAGAAGCCGAAGCATCGGCGCTCCGCTTATCCATTCTATCGTTTCAGGCAGCATAAGGCTCACCTCTTATAGAAAATTGTAAAAATTAATGCATATCGGAAACATGCCGTTTTTTCGGATGACTGGAGGATGGGCTGCACTCCTGTCAGTTTTCTCTGCAGATGCTTATTACCTCAGCCTCTGCCTTACCATCCCTGAAAAATATACCTACTCTCTGCTTCTCTGAAAGCGAGGAGGCATCCTTGATCATATTACCCTCAGCGTCCCTACAGACAGTAAAACCTCTTGACATTACGCTAAGGGGTGAAAGGTTGTTCAGGGTGCCGGCTGCAGAACTGAGTTTAGCCTCGGCCTCAGAAAGCTTGTATGTGATGTTGGATGAGAGTGAACTGCGGGCATTATTCAAAAATTCAGAAGCGGGGATATAAACTCCTCTGGTTATGCTAAAGAGGAGCCTCCTCTTGGAATCTGTCAGGTCTGAACTTATTTTTGCAGCTCTCTTGTTTATGTGGGCATTCATCGACCGCATCGAACTTTTTAAGTTGGCCGTGAGTTCTTTGGAATCAGGGAAAACTCTTTCTGCAGCACCTGACGGTGTCGGCGCGTAAGCATCCGCGGCAAGGTCTGAAAGTGTTTTGTCAATTTGATGGCCCAGTCCTGTAATTACGGGAACGGGGCATGATCTGACAGCCCTTACAACTTCCTCGCTGTCAAAGGTATCCAGGTCATCTCTGCTTCCCCCGCCCCTTACCAGCATTACCAGTGAGATATCCTGCAAAGCTGCGCATTTTGAGAAAGCTTCCTTTATCTCTGAAGATGCTGCCGCCCCCTGCATCAGGCTTGGGATCACAAGAAGCTCTGAAGCAGGGTATCTTATTGATGCGATCTTTATTACATCCTGTACTGCAGCCCCTGTCGGCGATGTAATAAGAGCAACTTTTCTGGGAAAGGAGGGCAATGGCCTCTTATGCCTGATGTCGAAGAGTCCTTCTGCCGTAAGCTGCTTGAAAAGGATCTCCCTGGCTCTTGCTTTTGCTCCTTCGCCAAGCGGCAGAAGGGTCGTAGCATATATCTGGTATGAGCCTCTGGCTCCGTATACATCCACCCTTCCCCGTACAAGGACCTCGTCTCCGTCTTTGGGCCAAAGGATGACTGAGGAGGCGTTGGAGCGGAAAAGGACGCAGGAGATCCTTGCCTCTGCGCCGATCACAGTAAAGTACGCATGTCCGCTGGAGTGTTTTTTGAATCCAAGGAGCTCTCCCTTTACGGAGATATTCTGGAGATCACCGGAAGCGTATATGGCTTCACGGATCTTGTTTGTTACTTCATCTACTGTAAATACTGCATCTTTTTCAAATTTAAACATGGCGGCTCAGTTCGAGAGAGACTCTTCCTTTCTCACGATCCTCCCCAGAACACCGTTAACAAAGCGTCCGGATTCTTCTGTACCGAAGACTTTGGCAAGTTCAACTGCCTCAGAGATCGAAACAGCTATAGGCACCTTTTTAGATATGACTCCTTCATAGAGAGCCAGCGATATGGCTACCTTGTCAACGGCAACCATTCTTTCCGGCCTCCAGCCTATAATGTTTTCCCTGAGCAGGTCTGAGATAGCCTCCATGTTATCCATTACTCCCCTTACCAACTCACAGGCATAGTCAAATACACCATCAGCCTCACCCTCTGAAGGGTACAGCTCTATGGCCTCATCGATATTTGCCGAAGGTCTTACATCCAGTTGGTAAATTAATTGGAGCGCAATTTCACGTGATCTGTGGCGCATTTGTGACTTTGACGACATATTCAAATATCATCTCCTGAATTGCTGCATCAGAATTGAAATTTGTTTTTTGCCGTCGTCGGTAAGCAGTATCCAGGAGACTCCATATCCAATGATCGCAGCAAAAAGTGACCACAGGATGCCCTTAAGCCCAAGGTGCACTATTGCGGTCAGTGCAGCCGCCGCACCGGCCCAGAATAATGGCATAGTCCAGACAGGATTAGTTTTGGGATTGTCCTGAGGTGCTATGTTGATCCAGTTTATATGGACCGCCATTCCTGACTTTGTGAAGATGTCGGTGAACTTCTTTTCAAGTCTTACCTTGTCTTCTTCGTTGTCACCCTCAGGCATGGTAATATAAATATTCAAAAGGTTTTGATCCCCGATAAAAGAAACTTCCTGGCAGTAAAAACCTTCCGGCAGTCTTTTGGAAACGATGTGGCGTATAGAGTCTCCGTCAAGCCAAATTTTGCCGATCTTGGTCGTAGTCCATAAAAAGAGCATCTTATTCACCTCTTAATCGAGAAGGCCGGTTTCTCATTCAGGAAACCGGCCTTCTTCTGTAATCTCAGTTAAGCTCAGGCCTCTTCGGTAAATGTGTTGTAAACAGCCTCTGTCTCAACAACAGGTTCTTTTTTATCACCAAAGGTAACACCCTGAACGTAAACATTGACGCCTTTGATCGTATAACCTGTAAAGCGTTCTATCTGTTCCTTTACTGCCTCCTGTACATCCCAGCAAACATCGGGGATGCGGAGTCCATACTTTACAGCAATATATGCATCTACAACTATTTCCGGCGAATCTCCGTCAGAGATAGTTATCCTTACACCGTTGACTGTTTTTCTTCCGAGACGCAGGTTAGCCATGAGACCCGGATTTGCCGGAGTAACACCTTCAACGCTGTTCAGAGCTTTTGTGGCAAGCTGTGCTATGACATCTTCCGATATCCGGATCTTTCCTTCAAGGTTAGACTGGTCTATAGTTGCACCGGCAACTATTTCTTCGGTCTCACCTGCTTCGCTTACTACGAATTCCTCTTTTTTATTCGCGACCATGCGGTTATTCCTCCTTATCAACAACTGGATGTGTATTGCTCAGTAGAATTCTGCTGCTGTTTTAATCTTCCGGATATTTAAAGGGCTTACCGCAGTGGGGACAAAGAAGATCTTCATCTTCATCATAGGCAGCCGGTTCATAGTAGAAATCCTTGCCGCATTCGGGACAGGTCACTGAGGCGTACTCTTCCTCATCAAAGTCCTCGTAATCTTCGTCATCATCGTACTCTTCCTCGATAAGTGCGTCGAGATCATCCTCAAGCTCACTCACATCCTCATCAAGCTGTTCGAGGTAGTCGTTGAGCTCATTGTGGACTTCTTCATGCTCTTCCATCGCCTCTGCCAAGGAGTCAAGGGCATCTACCAATGCAGCAAAAAACTTCTCCTTCTCAGGCGTATCCGCTACTTTCTGCCCATCGATCAATCCTCTTAGGTACGCTATCTTTTCCCGTGCGCTCATTCGGATCCCTCCCTTATTATTTCTTTGCTCTTTCAAGGTATTCGCCGGTCCTTGTATCAACGAGTACGATCTCTCCGTTTTCAACAAAGAACGGAACTGTGATGACAAGGCCTGTCTCCGTAGTGGCAGGTTTGCCTCCGCCTGAAGCTGTATCTCCCTTGAATCCGGGAGGTGTGTCCGTTATCTGCATTGCGACTGAGTTTGGAAGCTCAATGCCCATGACTCGTTCTTCGTACATGTCAAAACTTACCTCAAGGTCATCGATCAGGTATTTCACAGCATCTCCAAGCATTTCTTCGGTAAGGTATACCTGGTCATACGTCTCCATGTCCATAAAAACATAGCTGTCGCCATCTTTGTACTGGTACTGGGCAGGTCTTTCGTCAAAAATTATCCTTTCGAAGCGTTCTCCTGACTTAAATGACTGATCAACAGAGGATCCGGTCTCAAGGTTGCGAAGTTTGCCCCTTACGATCGCGCCTCCCCTTCCCATCTTGTGATGGGAACTTTCAAGAATGACCCACATCCCGCCTTCCCATTTGATCTTAAGTCCCGGACGGAAATCGCTTGTGTCCACAATTTGTGCCATTGAAAAACCTCCCTGTGCTCTCTCACAAAACATCATGCGCATGCATTTGCCATGGATACGCCGTATTATCATAACATAAAGAAAGCTTGTTTGTCTTTATCCGCTATTGTTTTTTTGTGTAGATAGGTATAGCTTTGATCGTTCCTGACGATTCCCTTAGTACAAGGATATTATCAGAAAGAACAACAGGATCACCCTCTTCATTGGAATATGCTGAAGTGATCCTTATGTGGTATCTCTTAATGAAGCATATGTCCCGGCTTTCTCCTTCGACTTCGGTCAGAAGCTCGGAAGGCATTCCTCTTGGGATGTTCATACTTTCTGCTTCCGTAAGGAAGGAGTCACTGTAATTCTGATCTATCACCGAAGCCTTTATGAAGATGTCTGCGTTTTCATTCCTGATCTCCTGAAGGATCTCCTGGGGAATGTCTATGTAAGGATCGTCTTTTGGCTCTGATCCGGGATCAAATTCAGAAGGGTCAATGAACCCCTCTTCAGAAGCGGATGTACAGAACCAGCATTTTACTACCGCTTCTGTCTGTAATGCTGCGTTTTCCCTTTTCATGACGTGGTGCTCCCAATTAACTGATGCGTGGATCCTGGTTGCCATGACAAAATAGATCAGGAGCACGTTAAGGACGGCAGCAGCAAAACCGATCACTGATATCAGAACTGCTCCGTCGTGTTTATGTATTCTTCGCATATTAAATCGCTTCCTATCAGGTTAGGCAGGAACCATACAGATTTTGATGCAAAGAGCTTATATTTTGATCCTTTTTCTTCCCACTGCCTAATATATTCTTCAGGCCATTCTTCCCTGCCCTCTATCTCAACAGATGAATCGTACAACCTGTCGCCTCTTGCAAGGATGTAGACCTTGATGAGCCTTTTTTCTTTGTCCAGGTCGAACCTGATGTCAAGGATCCCTTTTATCCTCGGCTGTGCTCCCGGAGCCCGAAAATCCTTTGTGTAAAGGCAATCGTTGAGAGAATAGACACACATCGCCCTCATATGATGCACTTTATCCCCACGTGAAATGCTGAAGGATCTTTCCAGATTGTTTCTCACACACATAGTTTTTCCGCTTAGGCCCGTAACACAAAAGGGGGTCGAAGGCGGAAAGGAAGTAGGGAAAAAGACCCAGTTTCTGATATCTGATGAAATGTTGGTATAACGATCCCCTATCTCATTCTCATCAGGAAATTTATGAAGTTTAACTACCCCGTCAGGAGTTTCACTCAGAGTCATGCTGGTAAGCTTGGCAGATCCCGGCCTGGCATAGGAGACCCTTAATTCGCTGTTATCAAAACCGCTCTGTCCTGTTTTGACGCTTATCGGTCCATCCCACCTGAAAGGATCGTACTTCTGACTGCCGAAAGCCGCCTTATATCCCGGAGCGTCAGCCGGCATGCCAAGTCCGCAATAGAATAGAGGAGCTTTAAGAAGTGACTCTGTTCTTGATATCCGTTTATGTGCCTTTAACTGATCGGTATCTGCAGCGAACCTGTCAACAGTAATTTTGATCGTGGATATGAAGAAAGGGGTCAATATCAGCATTATGCCGATGCTGACAACTAACTCTATAAGAGAGAAAGCCTTTTGCTTACGGCCTCTCATTTGGCCATATTAGAAAAGATCCTATTGTTTGACGGATGCCATCTTTCTCGATCAAAAGGATAATGCTGCTGTCATTTGAAGCACTGTCAACGTTTATATGTACATTATTAAAGTTTGTTTGTTGGGGAATACTGCCCGAAGAAAGGAGAGAGAGGGCGTCATGCTTAGCCCTCTCCACTTCAAGTATCTCATATGATGATTTGACCAGCATTACGCTGGACCGAAAGAGGCAAACAAAAACACCAATAACAATAACGGCAATAAAACAGGCCGCCAGCGTTCCCGTAAGCGTTATTCCCTTTCGGGATCTCAATCCCCCATGAATCTTTCAAGGTCTTTTAAGTCATAGGCATAAGCTATAGCATTTTTTCTGCTTATGAGACCTTCTCTGTACATTCGTGCAAGATCCTGATCCATGGTGTGCATCCCAAGAGCCGACCCTGTCTGTATTGCGTTTTTGATCTGAGAGGTCTTGGCCTCTCTTATGTAGTTCTTAACGGCGTTGTTTGCTATCAGAAGCTCTGTAGCGACCATCCTGCCTGTTTCCGTAACCAGGGGAACAAGTTGTTGGGAGAGTATGCCGATAAGGATCGATGACAACTGTATCCTTATCTGCTGCTGCTGGCCCGAGGGGAATACGTCTATTATCCTGTCTATGCTTTGAGGAGCATCAGGCGTGTGCAGTGTGGTCAGGACAAGGTGTCCTGTCTCTGCTGCCGTTACTGCCGCAGAAATGGTCTCAAGGTCCCTAAGCTCTCCGATCATTATTACATCGGGGTCCTGTCTCATTGCACGCCGCAGCGCCTCAGAAAAACTTTTTGTGTCACTTCCTACCTCACGTTGGTGGATCATTGATTCAGCAGAATTGTATATGTATTCTATAGGATCCTCGATCGTGATTATGTGCGTCTGGCGTGTCAGGTTTATCTCCTGGATCATAGCCGCAAGCGTTGTTGATTTTCCCGACCCGGTAGGTCCGGTAACTATAAACAGGCCATTGTTTTTGTGGGAGATGTTTCTGACTTCTTCCGGCAGCATAAGCTGTTTGACCGTCCTGATGATCGGTGTGATTATCCTAAGTGCGAGAACAGGGTTGCCCCTTTCAAAAGAGAAATTTCCCCTGAATCGCTGTCTAAAATCAGCTCCGCTGGAGAAGTTGAAGCTGAAATCGAACTCCCTCTCTTCGTTGAACCTTGCAAGCTGTTCCGGAGAGAGAAGCGTGTTGATCACGTTATCCATGTCTTCTTTCGTGATCGGTTCAGCATATGGTCGTCTGACAAGGGTGCCGTTGATCCTAAGTGCAGGTTTTGCCCCTGCACAGATATGTATGTCGCTTGCACTGCTCATTACTCCGTCAAGCAGAAGGTTGTTGATGTCAAAAATTGGCAAAGTCTGCAGCCTCCGATTAATCGAACATAGTTGTGATAAGCATCTCTTCTACACTGATCGTGCCGTCAAGCACTTTTTTCATTGCAACATCCCTCAGCGTGGACATGCCGTTTTTGACAGCGTAGTCCTTGATCTCCTGCTGAGGTCTGGCGTTGTTTATCAGCTCTCTCAGGTTCGGATCTATAACCATCAGTTCAGCTATGACCGTCCTGCCGCTGTGGCCTGTAAAACGGCACGAGGCACATCCTACGGGGCTGAAAATTTTTGTCCCGGCGGGGATGTTGATGTCCGCGGACATCTCTTCTGTCACTTCGATCTCTTTTTTGCAATTATTGCAGAGCTTCCTTACAAGACGCTGCGCAACAATACATCTCAGCGATGAGGCTATTAAGAAGTTCGGTACTCCCATATCGACCAGCCTGTTTATCGAAGCAGGAGCATCATTTGTATGAAGTGTGCTCAAGACAAGGTGCCCTGTCAAAGCCACCCTGACAGCCAGATGTGCCGTTTCCTGGTCTCTTATTTCACCGACCATCAGCTTGTCGGGGTCCTGCCTCAATATGGAACGCAGTGCACTTCCGAAAGTGACATCTATCTTCTCGTTTACCTGGATCTGAGTTATCCCGGCTATCGTATATTCAACAGGATCTTCAATTGTGATAATGTTGACCTCCGGTTTGTTGATCAGTTCAAGGAGTGAATAAAGGGTCGTTGATTTTCCGCTTCCCGTGGGACCTGTGACCAGGATAATTCCATGGGGAGCTGTTATCACCTGTTTCAGTTTTTCTGCCTGGTCATGCTCGAATCCCAGTTTTTCTATGCCAATGCGTTCATTGTCCTGGTCAAGGAGTCGCAGAACAGCTTTTTCACCAAAAATTGACGGAAGAGTCGATACACGCATATCCATCTTTTTTCCGCTTACCTTAATGAGTATCCTTCCGTCCTGAGGCCGCCTCTTTTCAGCTATATCCATTCCCGCCAGGATCTTTATCCTTGCTATCAGCGGCATATGCAGATTTTTTGGGATCTCAGTCGTAAGGAAAAGCATTCCGTCTATCCTCATCCTTACGCTTGTAGTTGAATCAGACGGCTCGATGTGAATGTCAGACGCCTTCTCTTTGACAGACTGTTCCAAAATGCTGTTTACGAGGCGAACAACAGGCGCATCGTCCGTGTTGACGGTAGCAATGTCTTGAGGCGCCATCTGCGACATTATCTGTGTTGAGCCGGAAATATTCGCTGTCTGCTTCATTACATCCTGCACAGCATCTTCCACGCTGGACTGGACCCTGTAGTATGACGAGAGAGCCTTGTTTATGTCGCTTGCGGTAGCGATCCTGATGTCAACTTCCCTGTTGGTGAGCATGTTTATCTCATCTATTGCGAGAGTGTCCATCGGATCGGACATAGCCACAGTGATCCTGCCGTCGTATGTGAGGGAGAGCGGTATGACGTTAAGCCTTGCGGCAACGTTTTCAGGGATCATTGAGAGGGCGTTTTGGTTGGGCCTCTCTTTTACCAGTGAGATAAAGGGGATCCCAAGCTGCGCGCTCAGCGCTTCGGCAAGGTGCATCTCAGTCAGGTAACCATTTTTGATGAGGACCTCTCCAAGCCGCATGTGCGAGACCTTCTGCTCCCCGAGCGCTGCCTGTAAATTGGCAGGTGAAATTGCCCCCGCATTAACAA
>Ga0334882_1003433_pt1 | contig 14515 bp, 10 predicted proteins | sample GraSluR1_MG_5_FD_207226 | JGI IMG/M metagenome (GOLD analysis project Ga0334882, IMG submission 207226) | Sludge microbial communities from methane-producing bioreactor in Wageningen University, Netherlands - Granular Sludge_15_04-R1 | ecosystem: Engineered > Bioreactor > Anaerobic >... | reverse complement strand
CCTCTTATAATCAACGGAGGTACAATAGCTAATAAAGCTGCTATTATCACAACTATAGGGGTATAGTACTTTGCAAACTTAGTCATAAAATTTTCCGTAGGAGCTTTTCTACTGCTTGAATTTTGAACTAAATTTAGTATTTTCGATACTGTAGATTCTCCAAATTCTTTAGTAACTTCAACAGTTAATAGTCCGTTCTTATTAATAAAACCTCCCAAGACCAAATCTCCTTTTTGTACTGATCTTGGCACTGATTCTCCTGTTAAAGCTGAAGTATCTACCATAGATTCTCCTTCAATTATACTTCCATCAAGTGGAACTTTTTCTCCAGACTTTATAACTATCTTATCTCCTATTTTAACTTGATCCGGAGAAACCTTTTTAAGCTCTTCTCCTTGTTTTAAGTTTGCATAATCAGGTCTAATATCCATTAATGCTGCGATAGATTTTTTTGAACGATTGAGAGCAGCATCTTGAAAGAATTCACCTATTTGATAAAATAGCATTACTGCAACCCCTTCTGGATACTGTCCAATAAAAAAAGCACCTATTGTAGCTATAGACATTAAAAAATTCTCATCAAAAACTTTCCCTCTAGCTATATTTCTAACAGCTTTTAAAATAACTTTCCATCCAACTAGTACATAACTTATTAAATACAATATAAACTCAATATTGCTAGTAAATTTAAATAAAATAGGAACTGAAAAAAATAATATTTCTAATATCATTCCAATCATTTTTTTTCTATTCTGCCCTGCATTATCATCGTGAAAATATGCTTTACTATTTTCCTTCTTATCTACATCTACAACATTAACTCCGGGTTCAATTTTTTTAACTATTTCTGCTGCTTCTTCAGTTATTTTTTCTAGATCATGTTTATTATCAATTTCTATAATTAATTTTCCAGTAGGAAAATCAACATGAGCATTTTTTACACCATTTAACTTACCTACCTGCTCTTGAATTTTAACACTGCAATTCATGCAGGATAACCCCAAAAGTGCTAACGCTTTTTTAGGGGAATTTAAATATGATTTTTCCTTTACTATCACATCTGGCTCTATCTTTTTTACAATACTTCTTATTTTCGTAATAATATTGTTTATTTTATTTATATCATTAGTTTCTATAGTTAAAGTTTTGTCGGCAAAATTTACTGATGCTTTATGCACGCCTTCTACCTTACTTGCTTCGTTTTGTATTTTTTGAAAACAATTTGCACAATTTAACCCTTTAAGTACTAGCTCCTTTTTTATCCCTTTTTCCAAAGTATCACCTTCCCTTTTACATTTAGTATTTACATTACTTTAAAATTTATGAAATACTAACAAAGAGTAGTTCTCAAGGCTTGGGTATGATAAAACTTGATAATAGGCAAAAAGTAATCTAGAACTAAAAGTTTAGTTATCATAATCATGTACTGAAAAGTAAATACTTAGATTAAAAAGAACATTCTTAAAGTATGTTGTTCAATTCATTTTGCAGCATAACTCCAACTGTATCAGCAAATCTCTTTGCAGATTTTATATGCACTAAATTACGTCCATATATTTTTTGAGCAGCAGCAACATCTTCATTACGTCCTGTGAAAACACCAAGAATAGAAATTCCTTCCTGCAAGCCTTTTCTCACTTCCAAAGCAGTATCATTTACACCCATGTTATCTGAATAACTATATTCAATATGATTAATTCCACTCGCTGGTATGCACTGCATATCATTGGGTTTCCCATCAGATAAGACTATGAGCATCTTACGGTTACAGCTTAAATTTTTCATCATATAAAGTGCAGCACGAACAGCCAAGCCGTCCCTATTACACCCTGAAGCTGTATAATTGAAGATCTTATTATTCTTGTAAACTTCATCATAATCACGAAAAAGATTGATAATTGTATAATCGTGAAAACTGCAAAAAGAGTAGACTTTTACAGGAATTTGACAGCGTGTAAGGCTTTCAGCTATGATATACCCTTCTGTTGCAATAATTTCCTGACGATTTTTTTGTGACAACGATGCATCCAACATTATATCCACCGTTAGATCTCTGACATCATTTTTAAGATTTTTTATAAAAATTTTATTGTCATGAACATAAAAGCTTCTCCAAATATCTCCTGCTACAAGTTTTCCCTTTTCTGATCTGCAGGAAGATTCACGGTTAACAAGCATCACATTTTTAATTTTATCTGTCAAATTTGAAATGCTATTATTATTTCTCGCAAAGTTTTCATTATAATGTATATTATTTTTTTCTCTTTGTTTTAAAATATCATCTTGATGTTTAACTGTACTTGTATTATTTTTAATATGAACATCAAAATTCCCTCTTGTAAAATGAACATGACAATTTTTATGGTTTCCAATACACAAAATTTTTTCTAAAGCCTTTACCCGTGGTTCTTGCAAAATGGAAACCCCATAATACCCCTGCATAAATTTTCTATCGTATTTATTGATTTGATCTACAGATTTAAGCCAACTAAAAGCCCTTCGTAATTCATTTTTAGAACGTTTAAAAAATGAATTACGCCTAGAATTTGATCCCTTCACCTTTACTTGAAAAATACTTTTGCCCCTATGTGACGTTGGAAGTATATTTTTTGCTAAAAAGTGAGGTCCATATTGAAAATAAACTTTTATAATCTCCTTCATACGAGATATAATCTGCTTTGTATTCATATGTTCATCAAACTCTAAATCATTTAAAATGGTAAGTGCCAGATTTGTCGTATTAGGTTTTTCACCCAATGCTCTTTTAAAATGAGCTATCTTGACTTGATCTATAATGTTAAAAGATAAATCTGGATTACACCTGTTAAGAAATTTTTTTGAATAATCACGTCGCAGATTTTCAAGAACCAGTCGTTCACTTTTTGCTTTTTTATAAGTACAATTTTCTAAAGCTATCCATGTAAGTTCTTCTAATAATTTACAGTTAGTATCTTTTTTAAGATAGTTAAAAAATTCCTCTAAAAGTGAATAGTTATAGTATTTATGAACAGATCCTATAATATAATTTAAATAAAGATCGGCTTTTCCATTTTTATCATATGCTTTTATTTCTGAGTTTAATGAGTAATCAGATGAAGCATTCCATATAATATTATCAGCTCTTTTTATCTCTTTATTTTGTTCCTGCATAGTCAATCTGTAAAAATTTCACTCCTTTCCACCCCTTCCGGTATTCTCAGGTGAATAACGTCTTCTATAATTTCTCTTTCAAATCTATCAAAAGATTTATTTGTAATGCCCATCTTCAAAGCCTCAGATGTCTTCAGACCCTTGCCTATGAGATGAATAGAAGAAATAAGTCCCCTTAGATCTACGGATTTTGTAGAGATCTCCGAGCTTTCGCTTTTATTTTGAAGATCCTTAAACAGGCCTATAAATTGTTCAAGATATTTATCTTTCATATTAGGGAATTCTCGCCTGAGCAGTTTCATAAGATTTCTGGAAGAAATTGTTGGCATTTCAATAACCATAAAACGCGAAACCAGAGCTTCATTAAGTTCTCTAGTGCCTGCATATCCATAATTCATTGTAGCAATAAACCTGGTAGCATCTTCCATAGGGATTCTGTCATAACCTGGTATGTCAATAATTCTTCGAAAATCCAAGGTAGCATGAAGAAGCGCAATGGATTCATTCCTCGCCATATTTATTTCATCAAGAACTCCAAAACCTCCCAACGTGGCACATTCATAAATTGGACCTTTTCTAAAAACAACTTGTCCATTTTCAAATGTATCAGTCCCAACAAGAGATGAAAAATCCGTGTTGACGTGAAATGAAATATCCCAGCTGGGCCTCCCAAAAGCAGCTGCCAAGTTTTCTGCGAAAACATTTTTTCCACTTGCCTTAGGACCAACTAAAAGAATATTTTCGCCACAAAGAATAGCCGTAATTGCTCCCTCCCAAATTTCTTTTCCATAATAATTATATTTAGGTTCTGGTATTCTGTATTTAATATCAGGATTTACATTGTAAAAATTTCGGTAATGCTCTATTTCAGCAATTAATTTTTCATCAATTCTTTCTTCTCTTAAAAAATCTAACATACTTATCACCTCCAACTATTATGCAGAAATAATGCGGTAATCAAACTATATTTCTTACAATACTAATCAAGCAAATTTCAAGTAATAAATCCTTTACATTTAAAGTTTCATTGCTCTAATATTTATCTTGTAAACGTTCCAATCCTAATTTTAAAAAATCCTTTTCTACATCATAAATACTTTTGTACTTCTCATTCAAACCTAATAATTTTTTCAAAAAATTCACCTCATTTAAGGATAAATCAAGTTCATCATACCAAGGTTCTGACTTTTTACTAGTTTTTTCAAAAGAAGAATAGTACAAATAAAGAAGTAGATGTCCAAAATATAAAAAATCAACAGAAGGAATATACTTTTTACCATTTATTAATCTTGCAAGTCCAAAATCAATGAGATACACTTCTTCTTCGTTAATAATTACATTCGGTACTCTTATATCTCTATGCACAATGTTTCTTTCATGCAAGTATTTTATTATATCTATAATTTTAATTCCTACTTTATAAATTTCAGATGGAGTAAATACATAATTGTCTCCAAAGAGCATTTCTTCTATTGTCTTTCCTTTTTTATATTCTAAAATATAGGCATACATTTTATCATTCTTTATTGTATCAACTATTTTAGGAATTAATGGATGATTAATAGATGAAAGAATTTTTTCTTCAAATATAATTTTAGTACCACTTTTTTTTATAACTTTAGGTTTAATCTCTTTTAGAACATATTTCTTATTATCTAAGTTAACCAAATAACACATACCAAATCGGCCTTCACCTATTAACTTTACAACGCTATATCCACCAAACAAATAATCTGTTGGATATATTTTCCTTCTAAAAAACGACATTATGACCATGAACTCTTATATTTTCTTCTTTTACAATGTCTTTCACCAGAATAATGATTTGGATATGAATTATTATGAGAATAATATTTATTATATTTTCTGCCTGAGCGAGAAAATGAACCAAACATACCTAATATACGGTTTAAAAATCCTTCTCTTTTATAATAACTGCTCCCTCTATGATTATTATCATGATGCCTCTTGCCTGATGATCTTGAAAATAAGCTCATCTAATACACCCCTTTTCAATTTACTTTTATTAATATATACTAAATTTACTATATTATGAATTTTGTGCTTTCATAGCCCTCATGGAATTGAATACTGCAAGTATAGTTACTCCCACATCACCAAACACTGCTTCCCACATAGTGCCTAAGCCCATAGCTATAAAAACTAATAAAATCAGTTTAGTACTTAAAGCAAAGATTATATTCTGCATTACTATAGTTCTTGTTTTCTTGGCAATTTTTATTGCTGTAGTAATTTTTGATGGCTCATCTGTCATTATTACTACATCAGCAGCTTCTATTGCAGCATCCGAACCAAGTCCTCCCATAGCTATTCCTATGTCTGCTCTTGCTAAAACTGGTGCATCATTTATTCCATCTCCTACAAATACCAACTTCCCCTTTTCCGATTTTTGCTTATCGAGTAATTCTATATTTTCCACCTTTTGGTCCGGAAGTAATTCAGCATGAACTTCATCAAGTCCTAATTCTCTAGCAACTTTATTTCCAACAGTTTTATTATCACCAGTTAGCATTACTGTTTTCTTAACTCCGATAGATTTCAAAGTTTTAATTGCTTTTGCAGAATCTTCTTTAATTTCATCAGATATTACTATATATCCTGCGTATTCTTTGTCAACTGCAACATGAACTACTGTACCTACAGTTTCTACTTGTTCATACAATATATCTTTTTTCTCCATTAGTTTATAATTGCCTGCTAAAATTTCTTTTCCCTCCACAACAACCTTTATGCCGTGACCTGATATTTCTTCATAATTTGATATTGCATCACCAGGTATTTCTTTACCATAAGCGTTTAATATGGAAACTGCTATCGGGTGATTTGAATAGCTTTCTGCATAAGCTGCATAGGCTAGAAGTTCATCACTTGGCATATTATCTCGAGGTTTTAATTCTGTAACTTTAAATACGCCTTTTGTAAGTGTTCCAGTTTTATCAAAAACAATGATTTCCGAATTGTTTAATGCTTCGAGATAATTACCACCTTTAACAAGTATACCATTTTTTGAAGCACCACCTATACCTCCAAAGAATCCAAGTGGTATAGATATAACTAATGCACAAGGACAAGAAACTACTAAAAATGCCAGTGCTCTATATAGCCATTGAGAAAAATTTGCTCCACCTATAACAAGAGGCGGTATAACAGCTAAAGCTACTGCTGAAAAGACAACAACTGGTGTATAGTACCTAGCAAACTTTGTTATGAATTTTTCTGTTGGAGCTTTTTTACTGCTTGCATTTTGAACTAAGTCAAGTATTTTTGCTATAGTAGAATCTCCAAATTCCTTTTCTACCTCTATTGTTAACAGTCCATTTTTATTGATCACTCCACCTAAAATATTATCTCCCGTTTCTGCTTCTCTAGGTACTGACTCTCCAGTTAAAGCTGAAGTATCAATCATAGAGCTGCCTTCAAGCACTTTACCATCTAATGGAACCTTTTCTCCTGGTTTCACTACAATAATATCACCTATGCTAACCTCTTCCGGTGATACTTTTTTTAGCTCGTCATCTATTTTCAAGTTAGCAAAATCAGGTCTTATATCCATAAGAGCTGCAATAGATTTTCTTGAGCGATTTACAGCCATATCCTGAAACATTTCTCCTATCTGGTAGAAAATCATAACTGCTACCCCTTCTGGATACTCACCAATAGTAAAAGCACCTATGGTTGCTATACTCATTAGAAAGTTTTCATCAAATACCTGTCCCCTGCTAATATTTTTTATAGCCCTTAATACTACTTCTCCACCTACAATTACGTAACTAATTAGATAAAGTATCAGTTCAACAGTATTTGAAAACTTGAAAGCAGTTGCTATCCCAAATATGGCTGCACCTAATGCAAACTTGACTAATTCACTCTTATCATTTTCTTCTTCACTCTCTTCAATTTTACTATTTACTTTTTTACCCTCAAGAACAACCACATTAACATCAGGTTCAATTCTTTTAACTATTTCTTTGACTCTATCAATTATAACAGTTTGCTCAGATGAATTATCTATTTCCATAATAAGCTTTGTTGCAGCAAAATCTACAATGGCGGATTTTACACCCTCTATATTATTTGATTCCCTTTCAATCTTTGAGGCGCAATTGCTACAGCACAGTCCCTTAAGCAAAATTTCTTTTTTTAATAATTTACCCGATTGTTTTTCCACTACTCTTACATCAGGTTCCAAATTTCCAATTATCTCAGTAGTTACTGCGATTAACTCTTTTGTTTTATTAATTTCACCAATTTCCAAAGTTAAAGCTTTCGTGACAAAGTTTACATTAGCAGAATCAATGCCTTTAATTTTACTAACCTCTTCTTCTATCTTAGCTGCACAATTAGCACAATCTAATCCCTCTAGTATAAATTCTTTTTTTATACATTCTTTACTAGTTTTCTTTAAATTAGCAAAGTTATTGTTTGTGGAAATACTTTTTTTTACTAGTTTTATACTGCTTTTGCCGGGGTCTTTAAGTGCTTTATCCATTACCTTTTCCTCCTTTTACTGGCTTAAGTTTGTTTCCCTATATGAATTAATTCTTATTCAAAAATATTTTTAATAAAATTGTTTTTATATATGAATATATGTTCATATATTCATTATATATGATAATATCTTATTTTGTCAATAAAATATAGAAATTGATTTAAAAATAAATCTCCTATTAACCAAATATATAGGATATGTGGATTAATCCCCATACCCTTTATGTTTAAATTCTAAAATTTAGAATCATCTTCAGCAGGAGATATGTATCATCAATCCTCCTTCCATATAATCAAACTGATATTGGATAATAGTTTGAATTCGAGAAAAATATTTTAAGAATCGAAAAAAGTCCGAAAGGATATTGTTATCCCAACGAACTTTTAATATGACATTATTTTATATTAATTGAAGACTTTAAATATGAATTTCGGAATGTAGTTATTGCTTTTTTATAATTGCAGTTTGTGGAGCAGCATTTCATAAAAGTGAAATTCAAATAAATAAGGTTGGTGTTAGAATAAAAATAGTACAAGAGAAATTGAGAAAGTTCCTAATAAGTTTTAGAATAAATATAAGAGATTGGGGAACTTAATCATGAAAAAACAACATGACAAGCAGTTCAAAGAAGATGCTATAAAATATTACATGGATCATAAAGAACTTGGAGTAAGAGGTTGTGCTCAAAACCTTGATATAGGTGGTAGCACTTTGTCAAAGTGGATTAGAGATTCTAAAAGCGAAAATGGTATTCAAGTTCGAGGTTCAGGTAATTATTCCAGTGATGAACAAAAGGAAATTGCACGATTAAAGCGTGAACTTCGTGATACAAAGGATGCTCTTGATGTATTAAAAAAAGCCATAAGCATTCTCCGAATCAATTGACATAAGCTCACCAGCTAATGAAACTGTAATTATTTCACTATCACTCATTATTGAATGATTACTGTTTCTTCGATTTTTAATATATGTTGGAGTTACTTCTTGGTAAATATCATCAACTATAACAAATATGACAGTTATAAAATCTTTTAAATCTTCTATAATTGTGATAGAATCATTGTTATAAATCTCTAGCATATATGTTTCCCCCTTCATTGAATTGGTCGTGCTTTTCAATGATAGGTTAACACATTGTGCTGGAGGTTTTCTATTTGTAAATGTTGCTAGTGATTTAACTAGCACAACAGGTTAATTAATTGTGTATTAGATGCTTTAACAAATTTATTTTTCTCAATTTCAACTGCAATTGCATCTTTTGTGTTAATATTAGGAATCTTGTATAATCCAGTTCCAACTTTAAAGTAATTTGAAAAATTATTTGGATCGAAATCTTTTTCATTAGTTGAGTAGTGTCTAACTTCTCCAAGTTTACTATCGACTTTTTCAATTTGCTCAGATGTAACAACATAATTTATTTTATTTAGTGTAATCATTTTTTCATAAGCCCAGCTATCTGTACTTATGCTATTCTTGGTGGAATGTAGTTTTCCACATCCGTTACCTAATAGAAGTAGTATTAAAAGTATTGATATTTGTAAAAACTTTTTCAAAATAAATCACCCTTTCCATCTAAGTATCTTATATTAAATTTATCATTCTTTTTATTATTCTATACAAATTTAATAGTGAAAAGAATGATATCGGATATAATACCGGCATCTGTGATATGAATTGCAAAGTAATTTTAATAAATCTAATGATAATTTTACATTTGAAATTTTTAATTTATGACCATTAAAAATCTATTATATATATATAATTACATATAATATAATTTTAGGGAATAGCTTTTTACAAAAATAATTAATTTATGTATAGCATAGTTTTGTGTAATTAGATTTTTATAAAATTCCTATTATATAATAATAATTTGGTTTTATATTGAAATGTCATCTCCCTTGGTACTCTCTAGTTATAATACCATCAATTAATGATTCCATTATTAACGATACAGCCAATGTCTGTACGACAAATTTAATGTATTATAACTTTGAATGCCATTGTTTATAAGTTCCACACAATACATATTGTGTGAAATTGGTTAAAATAGTGTGAAGTCTTATGTATTAAGGCTTTGAACTATTTTTTTAGTATTTAAAAGTTAAAATTGCAAAAATAAATTCAACATATTATGATAATATCATATATTATGCTGAATTAAACAAACACAGTGAAGCTACATAAAATAAGACTTTGAAATATGAAAAGAGGTTAAATATGGAAAAGGTAGAACTTATAAGATCAGAGAAAAAATTAAGGATTAAAAAAATCTTTTAGGATCAAGAAATAGGGGGTAATACAAGCGAACGTGCTACCAGGGGCAAAATAGATGTAATAATATGGTAACTAAATAATATTCTTTCTACATTTAGTTATTGAACATGTCAAAAATAAAAAAAGGCATAACTGCCTTTTTAATTGATGAATGATAGAATTTTTTACAACATTTAATGTGATTTAATTCTTCTATCTTTTATTTATCTGAATACACCAATTACTAATAATATTAACCCAAGAATAAATAAAGTTGCTCCCAAGTACCTTGAAGAAGTTTCGTTTGGTAAAATCCTATGCCATTTAAAAAGCCAGTGGGAAAATATATTATCAAGTACAGCTATCAGTCCTAAAGAAATAAGACTGCCATTTATTAGAATTCTGTTTCTTTCATTGTTTCTCACACTACTTTCTAAGTATTTCTTCCTTTCTCAATTTATATTCTTCAGAATCAATTTTCCCATTAGCATACCTTTTATTTAATATTTCTATAGCTTCGGATTTATTATCGGAATCGTGGTTTGATTTTCTATGAAATCTTGGTATTCCACAGCCTCCACTCCATCCACACCCACGTAGAAAAAACATACCAACAAAAATCGATATTATAAATATCCAACTAAAATCGTTAAATCGCATAACCAACCCTCCATAAAAACTCTACTAAAGCTTAAATTATTCAAAAATTTTAATACTATTCATATTATTTCTAACGGTGAAAAAAAGGTGATCGAAGCAGAACATATTCTAGTTGCTACTGCACGGAAGTTACGGAAAAGCAAATAAAAGATTACATTTTGAGAGAAGATAAAGCTAGAACTGTAGATGATATAATTTTTATTGACTTAAACTGTGTATACATATACGAAGTTTGAGTAAGGCATAATAAATGTTTATTGATTTAAATTCACAAATATTGTTAATTTTCATTATCAATTGATAATAAATCTATATAGGATAAACATTGACAAATAAAACATATAGCAGTAGCATTATATTATTAATTGATAATGAGGTGAAAAAATGACAGATAGAATTAATGGACTTACAACGAAAGAAGTTTCAACACTACAGGAAAAATATGGATTAAATGAACTGATTAAAAATGAAAAACCAAATCCACTTAAAAAATTTATTGGAGTTTTTAAAGAACCAATGTTCTTATTATTAGTAGGAGCTTCCACACTATATTTTATTTTAGGACAGCCTAGAGAAGGCATTGTAATGTTAGCATTTGTAATATCAGTTGTATCCATAACTTTCATTCAGGAATGGAAAACAGAAAAAACTATGGGTGCATTGAAAGGCTTAACATCGCCTCAAGTTTATGCACTAAGAGATGGTAAGAAAGGTTTGATAAAAAGTTCTGAACTTGTTCCAGGAGATATAATTTATATTGCGGAAGGAGAAAGAATACCTGCTGATTGCCAGGTAATAGAGGCATCTAATTTTTCTGTAGATGAATCTATTTTAACGGGAGAATCAGAACATGTATTTAAGTTACCCAAGGAATTGAGTGAAAGCTCTGATGATCATTGGAAAAAATATATGCTTTATGCAGGAACGCTATCAGTTTTTGGAAAATGTACTGCAATAGTAAAATTGACAGGATTTAATACAGAGTACGGAAAAATAGGAAAGGCTGTCAGTGAGGCTAAAGATGAATTAACTCCTCTTCAGAAGAAAATGGGGGAACTTGTAAAGGCTATTGCCATTACGGGGATAATTTTATGTTTCTCTGTAATGGTGCTATCTTATTTCTATAATAGAAATTTATTAAGCAGCATATTATCAGGAATTACTTTAGCAATGGCATTGATTCCAGAAGAATTTCCGGTTGTGTTAGCAATATTTTTATCTCTAGGGGCATCTAGATTAGCAAAGAAAAATGCATTAATGAGAAAGATTTCAGCTGTGGAAACATTAGGTTCTACCAATGTGCTTTGTGTAGATAAGACAGGAACTATTACTCAAAACAGTATGAAGATTAAAAAAGTATATGTTAATAATGAACTTCAAGACAGCACAGCTTTTACAGATGAAAATTTAAGCAAAATTACTATATTAGCTTGCGAGAAAGATCCTTATGATCCTATGGAAAAAGCTATAATTGAAAATGGAGAAAGAAATATTTCTTTAAATGAATTATATAATTTGGAACTTTGCCAAAAATTTGCCTTCGATTCAAAGACGAAGAGAATGGCTAATATTTTTAAATTAAATGAATATTATTATGCAGCAGCAAAGGGATCTCCGGAAACCATAATGCCACTTTGTAACTTAAGCGATGAAGAAGTCAAGAAAATTGAAGAAGCAATAGATAAAATGGCCTCTAAAGGCTTAAGAGTGTTGGCCTTTGCAGAATGTAAAAATGACAAACTTCTAGAAAAACTGGAGGACTATCTATTAAATTTTAAAGGATTAGTGGGACTTCAAGATCCTCCTAAAGATGGTGTTTTAGAGGCTATAAAGACTTGTAATAATGCAGGTATAAGGGTAGTTATGATAACTGGTGACTACAGTAAAACCGCAGTAGCTATAGGTGAAGAAATCGGGCTTAAATTTGCCAGTAAATCTATAACTGGGGATGAAATAGATTGTATGAGTGAACAGCAGCTTTGTGAAGCTGTAAAAAGTTGTGATGTATTTTCAAGAGTAATTCCTGAGCATAAAATGAAGATCATTAAAGCATTAAAAAATAATGGTGATATTGTTGCAATGACTGGAGATGGAGTAAATGATGCACCTGCACTTAAGAATGCTGATATCGGGATAGCCATGGGAAAAAGGGGAACAGAAGTTGCTAAAGAAGCAGCTCATATGATTCTGATTGATGACAATTTTACAACTATTGTTGAATCTGTAAGAGATGGAAGGAGAATATTTGATAATATCAGAAAGGCTATAGTATATATTATGATAATTCATATACCTATAGCAGCTCTTGCACTGTTTGCTCCAATATTCAATCTTCCACAAATTTTACTGCCAATGCATATAATGCTTTTGGAATTAATAATTGATCCTACCTGTTCCATAATATTTGAAGGAGAACCTGAGGAACCTTATATTATGAATCAGCCACCAAGGTCTCCAAAAGAGCCACTTTTAACGAAGGAGTTAACCAAGAAAGTTATAGCACAGGGAGTTACAATGTTTTTAGCTGCTTTCTTACCTTTTCACTATTTGGTTGATACAGGAAGTTCTGTGGAGTATGCAAGGAGCTTTTCTCTGATAACATTAATAGTTGCAAATGTTATTTTAGTATTAGTAAACAGATCAAATACTCAATATTTAATTCATATTTTTAAGGAGAAAGAAAATAAAGCACGGCTTTTTATAAATAGTATTTCTTTAGTCATATTAGCATGTATTGTTTATATACCAATTTTGCAACCACTATTTAAAACAAGTGCAGTGCATTTAAAAATGTTAATAGTAGCTGCATTCATAGGTATTGCATCGACAGGATGGTGGGAACTAGTTAAAATATATAAAAATGTAAAAAATAAAAGATGTTGAGAAGTTTAAATAAGCTTATGAAGAAAAAAATGAAATAATATAAGAAAAACATAAAAGAACAGATTCATGATTGAAAATTTTACGATAAATAGTGCAACAGATATTAATATACAAGAGGACAGCGTAAAATAGGTAATCCTACAAAATGCGCATTATTAAAAGTCTTTAGTGAAACAGAGTGCTCAAAAAAAGACTGGTAATAGTGCGAAATTTTGATATATTCTCAACTTTATGATATTATCATATTATAAATAAGGCTGATTAGTATGCCTTAAGTTAATTTACAAACTCTAATTAAGGTAGAAGATACAATAATAATTATCATGATTCAGATAGAAAGTAATATGTTTTAAATGAAACGGAGTGAATATTGCCTTGGAACTTAATCGAAAAAATATGGAAAAAATTTTGACAATTGGAGAATATAGACAGATTTGTGTAAAATAGATTTGATTTAGTTTTATATAACTGGAAATTTTGATTTTCGGTTATATTTTTTTATATTTGAGTAATACTAATACTGATTAATATTACATTCTTAATTGTTTATATAATATACTTAATTATGCAATAAAATAAGAAAAAATATAAAAATTTTAACTAAATCTTAGAGTATCTCTTCACCTAGTTTATCATTAAACACAATAGTTAATTGTGCTAATGTCATTCCCCAATTTTGGGCTGGAGAAGTCCATTTTTCCATGACTTTCTCAGTAGCTAAGTAAAGAGATTTTCTAAGTGCTTCATCATTTGGAAACACTGTTCTTGTCTTTGTGAACTTTCTCAGCTGTCTGTTGAAACCCTCTAATGCGTTTGTAGTATAAATAATCTTTCTGATTTCCGGTGAGTAATTGAAATATGTTGATAACTTATCCCAGTTATTATACCAGGATTCAATTACTATACTATACTTGTGATCCCACTTTTTCTTTATATCATCCAGGCCATTAATTGCAGCATCTTCAGTAGGTGCCTTATATACACATTTTAAATCTTTCATAAATTCCTTTTTATCTTTGGAAGCTATATACTTAATGGAATTTCTTATTTGGTGTA
>Ga0334882_1003431_pt1 | contig 14518 bp, 10 predicted proteins | sample GraSluR1_MG_5_FD_207226 | JGI IMG/M metagenome (GOLD analysis project Ga0334882, IMG submission 207226) | Sludge microbial communities from methane-producing bioreactor in Wageningen University, Netherlands - Granular Sludge_15_04-R1 | ecosystem: Engineered > Bioreactor > Anaerobic >... | reverse complement strand
TTTCGGGTACAGGTTTCTGAATGCCTTTGAGCAGGAACTGAAAACCAAATACAGCTAAAGCCCAGATCAACAGCATTGTGAAAATGACATTCCTGTTTTTCCTCCCATGCAGATTCCTCGGTCTGAAAATGCTGAAATTATATTGATCCGATGTTTCCATAAATTTTAAAGGTTTTATAGATTTTAAGGCAGTCTAAAATAGAGATTTTGTTACAGGTTGTATCTTATATATTCTTGCAATGTGACATTGATATATATCAATAAAATAAATCAATTATATTTGGTTATGACAAATGCAAACGATCCCGGTAGTCCTCCCGGAGGTAAAAACATCGGGATAGATATGTAACTGTTATTAATTTTAAAACCTGGTTGAATGAGAATTACAAGGAACATATCCTGTGAAGAATGTCATCAGAAATGCGACATATATGAAGCTGCACAACTTACAGGACGGTCATTTACAGGTTCAAACACCATTCAGGCCGTTTTTGGCAGGCGGGAAAAGATCTGTAAGCAGGGAGAAAATGTAAGCCATGCCATTTATCTGGTTGGAGGAACCGCAAAATTATTTATTGAAGGCATTAACGGACATAATATTATTCTTTACCTGATGAAGCCACCGGCATATATAGGTCTCCTTTCATTCTTTGAAAGCATTCACTATACCTATTCTGTAACGGCTATTGAAGATTCGAAAGTCTGTATGGTAGATCTCGATTTTCTGAAACAGCTTTACCTTGAAAACCACGAAGTGCTGCTCAAGCTAAACAAGGCTTTCGGAAAGTCAGTGGCGCTTATAATGAGAAAAATAATTTGCCTGAATCAGAAGAATATAAGAGGCAGGATAGCTGAGAGTCTCCTGTATCTGGCACAGTTTTACGGCGGGAATGAATATCAGCTCTCAGTAACCCGTAAAGAGCTTGGTGAGATGTCTGCCATCTCAGAGGAAAACACCGTAAGGCTTCTTACCGAACTAAAACAGGAGGGGATAATAAAAATTCAGGGCAAAGCTATATCAATTGTTGATGAAACCCTGCTAAGAAAAATCTCAGAGCTGGGTTAGATATTTTATATGCAGATTTCATAACTACTTTATCTAAAGCCTGGATAACAGTTCCTTCTCTAGGGTGGATCTCTTAAACATTCTGAAGAAAGCGAATTTCACTCCCGTATTATTGTTGTCAAGGATTTTGTGTGAAGTGATAGTCTTCTGATGCTGCTTGTTCCTCCAATTCCAGGGAGGCACCGGATTGGGTAACTTCCAGAGCCCTGATTTTTTCCTTCTGGCAGATTTTTCAGCAGCAACATATCTGGGATCTGAGGAGTATCTTTTGAAATGCCAGGCATACCCTCCTTTAACAGAAAGCAGATTAATATCTTTACCATCGACCATTAATACTCCTAATCTGCGGCCGTAACGATCGGTACCCTTTATTTTCATAATGGCATCCTTATACAAATATTGCTCGAGAAAAGCCATCGATTCTTTTGCAAATGGCTGATCCCGTTCAGGGGCATCTGTTCCGGACATCCTGACTGTGAAGGAGCCTTCTTCAGTCTGGAAAACATATGTGTCACCGTCAATCACCCTGATAATAGTTCCATTGTAGGTTTGGGAACACCCGAAGGATACATTTAAGAAGATGAAAAATATGAGAAGATTATATTTTAATCCGTGAAGGACCATGTAATTTATTTAATGACCGGATTACTTTGTGCAAACAGCCCAGGATATCTGTTTCCAAATTTAACCGTTATCTTTAAATTCGTGTCACATAAAGAATATATTGTTTGTAGATTTATGTTTTCAACTTTTATGAAGGCATGGAATTTTTGAAAGCAGGACAATGACCAGACAAAGGATTTTTATGTAAGTTATTTTAAATACATTACAAAGTTTATTAATCAATAAAAAGATACATTAACCGATCATTGGAAATATTGTGTTTCAGGAATCAATTTAGCAGGATAAATTATGAATGATACAAAAAGAAAAAAATCTTCAAGGCGTGATTTTATAAGACAAAATGCTGTAACCGGCATAGGATTTTTTACAATAGGAGGCACCACCATTGGCTGCCGGAGTGGTGACAATATGTCAGGGGGTAAGAAATCCTCCCGGGAAAAAATAAGAAGCATTGCAGGCATGACACTTGAAAAGCTTCTTGAGAAGTACAGGACGGAACTCTTTGCCAATTTTATCCCAAACATGGACAGGTATGCTGTTGATCATGAATTCGGAGGTGTGATGTGTTCTCTGGATGTAAGGTCGGGCAGGCTGGAAAACTACAACAAAACTGCCTGGTTCGTTGGCAGGGGAATGTGGTTGTATTCTTTTCTTTACAATAACCTTGAAAAGAACCCAGGTTATCTGGAGATTGCCCGCAAGTCAAAGGATCTGCTGCTTAAGATGCAACCTTCAGACGGCAGCTTCTGGCCCCGGAGCTTTGGCAGGGAAGGAGAGCCCTTAAGCGGTCCGGGTGATATTTACGGCAGCCTTTTCGTGGCAGAGGGCTTATTTGAATATGCAAAAGCGTCAGGAGAGAAGCAATACAGGGAAATTTCAAAGAAGATAATATTCGACTGTGTTGCGCGATATGACCAACCCGATTATATCTATGAAGTAAACTATCTCAGGAATGTGCCCCTGATTCAGGGAGTCAGGGTGTTAGGCCACTGGATGATACTTCTCAGTCTGTCAACCCAGATGCTTAAACACGGACCTGACGAGGAACTGGAAAAGTTATCCGGGCGTTGCGTAGATGCAATAATGAAGTATCACATCAATAAGGATTATGGTCTTACCAATGAGTTCATCAATCACGACTTCAGTCTGCCTGACAATGAATATGCACAGCTCTCTGTTATCGGTCACGGACTTGAAACAATAGCCTTTGTAATGTTTGAAGCTGCCCGCCGCAGGGATACAGAGTTGTTCCGCATGGCTGAACCCGTATTCAGGAAGCATGTTGACGTTGCCGCAGATCAGCTTTACGGAGGATATTTCCACACTCTCCGGCACGCAGACAGTTACACATGGAGTCTTGGGAAATCACTCTGGTGCCAGCAGGAAGTTCTGAACGGAGCCCTCTTCCTCATTGAGCACACCGGTGATGAATGGGGAAGGAAGCATTTTGAAAGGGCTCACACTTACATTTATGAGAAATTTTATAATCCCGCCAACAAATTCTGGCACTCAGGGGGTGAACAATCCAAATGTGAACCTTATGGAGCATTATCACCACGGGCGCGAACTCATACTTGGCATTTTGTCTCTTGAACGGATGATAAAGAGGGGTGGAATTATTTCAGGTTTGTTCCTTTGAACAATCTGTGAATTGATTGTATATAATTGCTTGCAAAACAACAAGTAAAATCAGGCTTATTTTGCATGCTGATCTTCATTGATCTCTTCATTCTGATGGTATCTTTACAGCTTTAAAAACGGAAGGGAATCAATTATAGCATCCATCAACAAAAATGAGTGGTGGTATGTATTATGATCAGCTGTGGATAATAACCCGGGCCGGAATTCCTGAATCCGCTTACGGCATCAGTCGGATTTTATGGTTAAGATCGATTACGAATCAGGCTTTCAAGGGAGCATAAGTATAAATATTATTAGACTTACATCTGTTGTTCACCTTCATTTAATTAAAGGAGTTGGAGGAGGAGTTAAGACAAAATTATACCTGGCAAGATTCCTTTTATTCCTATGAAGGAGACGATTTTAAAAAAGCCCTCGCACTTGGCGCCGGGGCTTTTTCTTTTACGGCAAGAGGTTTGAAATATTTAACCTTCAGCTGATCATTGAATTAGTTTAGATGATTAAAAGTAAAGAAGTTTATTTGACTTGTGTGATCAGGTTTCGTAACTTTATCATTTTAAGCGGCTAAGATGGCAAGCCTGATACCCGGGTACGAATACGACGTCTTCATCAGTTACCGCCAGAAGGACAATAAAGGTGACAAGTGGGTCAGTAAGTTTGTTGATGCCCTGAAGACAGAACTTGAGTCTACATTCAAAGAAGAGATCTCCGTTTACTTCGACAATAGTCCTCACGACGGCCTTCTTGAAACACATGATGTTGATGAGTCACTGAAGGAGAAGCTGAAGTGCCTGGTTTTTATCCCGATAATATCACGTACTTATTGCGATCCGAAATCGTTCGCCTGGGAGCATGAATTCAGGGCATTTGTTGAACAGGCATCTCATGATCAGTTCGGGTTGAAGGTAATGTTGTCTGGCGGTAATGTGGCAAGCAGGGTTTTACCGGTTCTGATATATGATCTTGACAAGGCAGATATCAGGTTATGTGAATCTGTGTTGCAAGGAATGATCAGGGGGATTGACTTCATATATAAGGAACCGGGAGTGAACAGGCCTCTCCGGGCTAGTGAGGAAAATCCTCACGACAATCTGAATCATACCATTTACCGGAATCAGATCAACAAGGTTGCCAATGCAGTTAAAGAGATCATAACAGCAATCGGTCGGCAGGAAACATGGAAAAAAGAAGTATCAGAGGGAGTTTATAAACCGGAAAGACCTGTCAGAAAAGCCATTAAGTACCGGATAATCACAGGATCGTTGATTGCAATTGTTCTGATAACAGCCACTTTGCTTTTCATCCCGAAATTGTTCAGGCCGGAAAAACAGGAGGATAGATCTATCGCAGTGCTGCCTTTCAAGCTTCTCAGCGATGAACCCGACAAACAATATCTGGCCGACGGGATGATGGATGCAATAACGCTTCACCTCTCAAAAATCAGAGACCTGCGCGTTATGTCAGCCACATCGGTTGAACAGTACAGGGGTACTACCAAGACTACCCGTGTCATCGGAGAGGAACTTAATGTGGGATATTTACTGGAAGGAAGTTTTCAGAAATTCGGGGAAGAGACAAAACTGATCGTTCAGTTGATAAAGGCAGACGAGGGAAGCCATGTTTGGGCAGATGAATACAACAGCAAGTGGAATGATGTTTTTTCATTACAGAGCGAGGTGGCACGAAAGATAGCGTCAGAACTAATGATCGTGCTTACTCCGGAGGAATCAGAGATGATTAAAGAAAGGCCAACCGGTAACCTGGAAGCTTACCAGGCTTATCTGCGTGGCCGCTATTATGCCAGTCAGCCTCACTTTACCAACAAAAACTGGAATCTGGCTCTTCATAACTTCCGGGAGGCAGCTGAGCTGGATACAACGTTTGCACTGGCATATGCCGAACTGGCCCATGCCCATGCAAGGATGATATACCTGAGGCAGGACTTGTCAGATTCACGGTATGAACTGGCCGACCTTGCTGCAGAAAAGGCAATGAGACTGGGATCCGGCCAGGCACGGGTACATCTTGCACTGGGGTATTACTATTTGTATGCTTATAGGGATAGTCAACAGGCGCTCACACATCTGGAAAAAGCAGAAAAAGACCTTCCCGGAAATGTAGAAATAATGATAGAGAAGTCTCAGATAATTGTGACGCTGGGACGCTGGGAGGAATTTATCCGCTTGCTTGAGAGGGCCGAGAAGCTGAGCCCCAATGATGCAGGCATCCCTTCTGAACTGGCACTGGGCTACTGGTATACACGGAGGTACAGTAAAGCGATAGATGCCAGTAACAGGGCCATTGCTCTTTCTCCCAACAGCACATGGCCTTACCTGTATAAAATATTTACATACTGGAGCTGGAAAGGTCCGTGCAAAGAATCCCGGGAAGCCCTGCAATTCATTAATAAGGAAAATGAATGGTATCTGTTTACGTTATGCTGGCAGGTTGTGGGGGAGGGCAATTTTAGTGAAGTTCTTCAGGTTATGTCTGACACCACAAAGGTGTGGAACACCTTCACCAAGATGTGGGCCGTTCCTCGAACCATGTTCAATGCAGTTATTTATGATCACATGAATGAGCCTGAGCTGGCGCATGAGGGTTATAAAGCTGCTGCGGCATTGCTGGAAAAGAAGATCTCAGAGGTTCCTGCCGATCCCCGATACCACAGTTCCCTGGGTATTGTATATGCAGGATTGGGAAGGAAGGAAGAGGCGATCAGGGAAGGACTAAAGGCTGTGGAACTGCTGCCTGTATCAAAGGATGCTGTATACGCCATACCGTATTTACATGATCTGACAATAATTTATACGAAAACAGGTGAGTTAGGTCAGGCCCTTGAAACGCTGGAGCGACTTCTTTCAATTCCCTCATGGTTGTCTCCGGCCTGGATTGAGTGGGATTTCCGCCTGGCACCCCTGAAGGCACTACCGGAGCGTAAAAAGCTTATGGCAAAATACGCGATTGAAGAATGACCGGGGTTTATTAAACCAACACAATTATAAACCCAGTACCTCCCTGCCTTGCTTGAAGACTATATCAACAGGAATTCCTGCGGCATTGACCCTGTCGAGATCATGGCGAAGGCTCTCGGTCATCGTGCCGTCTCTTTCAACCCAGGATTTAGCTGTTTCATAGTCGCCGTCGCCCTGCACTGTCAGTATCTTGCCAAGCAGCGATTCAACCGCCTTTTTCATTTCCTCAAGATTCACCTTATAGTAGCCGTTATCCTGGTAGACAAATGCCCCATTATCTGCAAAGTATTTCAGGGAGAGCATATTAGCCTTTCCGTGTGCGCTTGAGGCACCAAACCGGCTTGATCGGAAGATGCCGGCAAAGAATGTTACATAGTTGTTCATCACCTCCCCGCTTGTGATTTCACCCATCTCATAAAGCTTTGTGACAAGGTAGAGGCCCATGATGTCAGCTTTGGCCTCCTCGAGTGAGGAATACTGTTCCTTCAATGCCTCCCGCACGGTGCCCTTGCCGTTGATTGTGTTCTTCACTCCCATGCCGTGAGATACCTCATGGAAGGTTGTATTCTCGAAGAAAGCATCAAATGTTATATACTGACGCTGGCTCTCATCTATGAGCATGCTGGCAATGGGCATAAGTATATTGTCAAATTTTGCCTTCATGGAGTTCTTGAGCTGAAGCTTGCGGCTGCCAACGGCAAGATGTATCTCAGGGTCATTGGGCAGGTTGATGGCTATAGTCTTGCTCCCGGCATTGCAGTCGCCTGCATAATAAATTGCATCATAAACATTCATGTCAGCATCAGTTCCGGGCTTTTCTGCCTTGTAGGCAGGATCGACAGGGAGGCCGGCCTGAAGACCCGGAAGCATGGCATTGAATTTCTCAAGCTGAGCACTCCAGACAGGGTCTTTCACTAAAACGAAGGCCTCATGGGCAGCTTTATAGCCAAATAGCTGATCTTCGTAGTTCTCTATTGGTCCCACAATAAAATCTATATTCGACTTTTTCATTTCCATCCATGCGAAATCACTTGGCTGGTACTGGTTGGTGAGCAATGCATCAGCCCGCAAGGCGAGATACTTTTTTAGTCCCGGATCTTCAGCCAGTTCAGCAGCCTTTAGTATCAGTCGGGCAGCCCTGGAGTGCTGCTCCTTAAACGCCTCCGAGTATGGTACGGTAGCGAGTTTGCCCTCATTGTCGCGCCTTACGATGGTATAAAGGCTGGTCTTTTCCGGGTCATCCCATGATTCAAATTCCTCCACAGTCATGTCTGCCGGATAGAACTGCGCACCGGGTAGCTTTTCCCCGAATCCCGTAATAAAGGGAACATTGTTGTTCAATCTGTCCCATGGTCCGTAATGGATCTTCACATATTCCCTGGCGTATTCATTGTTAATCTGATTAAATAGTTCTCCCTTGTTCCCGTATGCCTCCAGCCAGAATATTTCATCCATTATGGCTGCTGCTTCAATCATTATGCCGACAATTTCTCTTTCCTGGCTGCTGAGCCAGCTCAGGTCGGTTGTCAGCGTCACCTCTTTGAATCTTGCCAGATTAGCTTTCATATCTTCTGTCAGTTTCTTATCTGCGGAATTGCATCCGGTCAGCACTGCTGCCAGAATGATCACAATTGATATGATGATCTTTGTTTTCATGTGCCGGGTTTTTTTGTTTGGCAAGTTAGAAAAAACTTTTGATCCTGGTCAAAATAACTGTGACTGCGGTGCACACTTTGAGCTATCCCCTTCTCTCCACGCCATTCTCTTCGTTATAAAATGATAATTTTATTTGACTCACCTCATTCTCTTTCCCAACTTTATCTTTGAATTTAGCCCCTGAACCGGTAGCATGTCTAGCCTAATCTCCTGATATGCCTGCGACTTCTGCCTCATTGATGGTTCGGTGGAAGAGTATTCATCAGCTATTGACAGAAAGACAATAAAAGCGACAGGGGGTAGTGAGTTTGCAGAAGCAATGAAATATTCCGGCTAGGTTACCTGCTCTCTTTCAGATGAATACTTTGAGAAGAGCTTATCCTTAACGATATTTTTGATCTCCCTGACAGCCATAAATAAATCTGTGTAGGCAGTGTATAAAGGCGTAATCCCCAGGCGGATATTGTCGGGCTCTCTGAAATCCGGAATAACGACAGCATTTCCTGTATACGGATCGATCAGGGTTTTGCAGATACGGCAGGCTTCCGGATGGCGCAGCGATATGTGAGATCCACGCATTTCAGGATCCAGGGGAGATCCGGGCTGAAAGCCCAGGGGCCAGAGAAATTCCTCTGCAAGTCTTAAAACAAACTCAGACTGCGAAACACTTTTCCTACGGATCCTGTGCATACCAATCTCGTTCATCATATCGAGAGTGGGTTCTATAGCCTTCAGGGACAATATGGGTGGCGTGCCGGTAAGAAAACGTCTTATGCCTTCACCCGGACGATATTTCAATGCAAAATCGAAGGGATTCTTTTCTCCGAACCACCCCCATATGGGTGAAGAGAGTTTATCCTGGAGATCCTTTCGTACATAAAGAAACGCAGGTGAGCCCGGACCACCGTTCAGGTACTTGTAAGTGCATCCCGCTGCAAGGTCGGCATTCGATTCGTTTAATTCACCGGGGACCGCACCAATGCTGTGACTAAGGTCCCATAATATCATGGCTCCTCTCTCCCGGACAAGCGATGTGATCTCCTTCATGTTGTATCTGAAAGAGGATTTGAATGCCACATGCGAGAGTGATACCAGGGCAGTGTTGTCATCAAGGCTTTCCTCAAGATCCCCGGTATCGATCGTCATCCCATCCCCGGAAGGTACAACTATCAGTTCATATCCCTCTCCAAACTCCTTTACCAGACCCTGGAGAATATAAAGGTCGGAAGGGAAGTTCAGTTCATCCGTCACTACCCGGGTCCGGCCCTTTTTAAACTTAAGTGCTGCATGGGCCAGTTTGTAGAGGTTGACTGAAGTGGTATCGGTTATAACCATTTCGCCTGCGGAGGCTCCTGCAATCTGAGCAATTTTATCACCCAGTTCCGTATTTTTTGTGTACCAGTCCTCGTTCCAGCTTCGGATCAGTCTCTCACCCCACTCAATATTAACAGAACGTTCAAGTATGGCTTTGCTTTCAGCAGGCAATTTACCGAGTGAATTCCCGTCAAGATAGATCAGCTTTTCATCCCCTGAAATGAACTTTGATCTGTACCCGGAAAGCTCATCCAGTTTATCCAGGTCTATAGCCTCCTTATATGCCGATTCCATTTATGTTATTATTCTTCTTCCAGCAATTTTACGATCTCCGGGACAGCCACTCTGACCCACTCTGTGTACATTTTACCCGATGGGTGAAGACCATCAGAGGCAATGAGTGTTTCATCTTTCTCAGCCAGCCTTGATATGGCTGTTACATCTACCCAGATAATACCCTTAGACAGAGTTATTTCCTTGTTTATCGCATTGTACTGGTCAATCTCTCTGGTAATTTTCTCCCTGTCGGCACCAGATGCAAACGGGGTTGCTCCCCAGTCCGGAATAGAAAGAACAATGACCCGACCAGTGTCATTCCCTGCAAAAAAGATCGATTGATCTATCAATTCCCTGAATTCTGTCCGGTAAATATTGATATCCATGCCCCGGTACTGGTTGTTTACCCCGATCAGCAGGCTAACCAGATCATATGGACCCTGAGGATTGGCAGCTTTTATGCCAGTTTTCAGATCTGAGGTTGTCCAACCAGTAACTGCAATGATCTCGGGTGCTTCCATTAAGTATCCCCGTTTTTTCAGGGAATCTGCTATCTGAACGGGATAGCGCAGTCTTCTGGCAACACTCTCCCCGATAGTGTATGAGTCTCCCAGTGCGAGGTATTTCAACCTGTCTTGCTCTTGTTCCATTTTTTCACTGGTATCTCTGTTTGACGGAATCACTTGCTTCTTGTCCTCACTGCTGCAGTATAGAGAAGTGAGAAAAATCAATAAAGTTAATACATAGATTTTCATGGATCTTTGAATGAAACGTCAATATACTAATAATAAGAGTAAATGACGGCCTGGTAGTGCAACTTATTTTCCTGCATTTGGTATTTAAAGCTGTCTGTAAATTAAAAGAATAATCCGGTAAAAAGTAGTCGGTGCAACCTGATTTAATCCTTTGGTATGGATATAGCTGGATTGATAGATTAAAGAATATGATCAACAGCCTGGATTGCCTGTGATATTTTTAACAATTTAGTCGCAATTTCATAAGATTCCGGTTGCCTGTGCGGGTAAACGACTGAAATATCATTAGTTTAAAACCGCTAAGAGCCACATATTTATCAGATGCCATATAATCTGAAAAATCATTCCAGGTACCATGATCTTCCACTACTGCTCCCATATGAACAAATCCCATTTCACCAAAATTGAACTCGCAGCTTGTGGGTCCTTTTGCAAGTGATAATGAATATCCGTTCTTTTTTCCTCCTGACAGAAGCAGCTTTAATGCAGCATTGTATAATGGTACATCATTAATGTATGAGTCAATAGATTTCCAGTCACCATTGATCTCAACCTCGATCCAGGAATGCCCGCCGGCCACAGGAAGCAAAGGGAAGGCATAAGCTGGAAAAATTCCTCTCATGATGCTGAGGTCTATCAACCCTGCATGGATCCGGGAAGGAATTTCAGCAACTTTGCACAAAGCGTTAAAGAGAGTAGCCTTGGTGTTGCAGTATCCAATTCTATATCCGATTGTCTCAGAAGCCTTTACTTTATCCCATTTCGGTGGGAAGCCGAATTTGATTTCATCGCGCAGGTACATGAAAATTCTCTTTAAATTCTCCTCCCGGCTTGCTCCCGGCTTGATCAGTTCCCTGGCTTTAGCCTGTACCAAAGGGTGTTCGAAGTCTGACAATTTCATTTCTTCGTTCATTGTGGTGCAGTGTTTTAAAGACTCTAAGTTCAGCAATAATTATGCAGGTGTCAAATAAATTTGATGTGATTTTAATCAATAAGAAGAAAATTTTGCATATAGCCTGGCAATGGTTTAATTTTGATAATGAAATAAATAAGCCTCAAATGCCAAGCATTATTGAAGGTTATAATTACGATATCTTTATCAGCTACCGCCAGAAAGACAACAAAGGCGACAGGTGGGTGAGTGAGTTTGTTGAAACTCTGAAAACTGAACTTTAATCCACCTTCAAGGAAGAAATCAATGTCTATTTTGATATCAATCCCCATGATGGCCTGCTGGAAACGCATGATGTTGATGAATCACTAAAGGAGAAACTCAAGTGCCTCGTCTTTATCCCAATCATTTCTCGAACATATTGCGATCCAAAATCATTTGCGTGGGAGCATGAGTTCAGGGCATTTGTTAAGATGGCTTCTAATGACAAGTACAGGTTAAAAGTAAAACTCCCGAATGGAAATGTGGCAAGCAGGGTGCTGCCGGTTCGAATACATGACCTGGACAATGAAGATGTTAAGGAATGTGAGTCCATTCTGTGTGGTATAATGCGGGGTGTGGAATTTATTTATAAAGAGCCGGGTGTGGATAAGCCTCTTGCTCCGGGGGATAATGAAAGGAAAAACCAAAACAACACAGTTTACAGGATACAGATAATAAAAGTAGCTCATGCAGTAAAGGATATTATTCAGGGAATGAAGGCAGAGCCTGCCCCGGTGGCGAAAGAAAGGATTGAGGTTACTGTAGATTTAAATGGCGCAGACAAACATGACAAAAAGGATTTAAAGGGAAAACCTCCCGTGTTTAAGAAGGGCAGAATAATTGCGGCAGCAGCTGTGACTGTAGTCTTGCTTGCCGTTGCCGGAATATTATATTATTCCGGGATATTCAAACATATAAGGCTGAAAAAACTACAGGCAGAGGGAAAAGTATCCGTGGCAGTAGTGCCATTCCGGAACATGACCAGTGATACCGTATGGAATGTCTGGCAAGACGGCGTGCAGGACATACTGATGACCTCACTCTCAAATTCTGCGGAAGCTTATCGATATCTGATCTATGGAATGAATTCCTTCGCAAAAGTGGACTTTGTATCGGCAAGGAGTTTTTTCGAAAAGGCGCTGGCAACGGATTCTAATCTTTATGCTGCCATTGTTCATACTGCTGCTTCTTATGGAAATCAGGGATTTTATGATAAAGCGAAGGAATGGTGTCTGAAGGCATATGGAAAGAGGGACCTGATGACTCCGATTCAGAAACTTTATTCAGACTGGCAATATTCAAATTTCTTTGAGACATCTAATGAAGAGATTCGACATTTAAAGGATATTTTGAGAATTGATGATCAGTACACGGTGGCTTATTATCTTTTAGGCTTGGCTTATAGAGATTTGTTACAGTATGACAAGGCAATAAGTGAATATGAAAAGTCCCTGGAGATATTTAAAAAGCGCGGCATCAAACCTATGTGGGTGTTCAGCTATACCAGACTTGGCCTTGCATACAATAAAACCGGAGAGTACCGGAAAGAGAAGAGGCTATACAAGAAAGCAGAACAGGATTTTCCTGATGACCGCAGGCTTTTATACCGTCAGGCTGTTTTGGCATTATCAACGGGAAAAATAAAAGATTCAGATAAGTATATTGAGAAATACAGGTCAATCCTGATCGAAAATTCTGCTTCTGAGTCAGCCATGGCGTCAAATATTGGTAATATATACCTGGAAGCGGGCATTATCGATAAAGCAGAGGAATATTATCGCCGGGCGCTTTCTCTTGAACCTGAGAATGCTGGGGTGCTTAATTTTGAAGATGTATCTTTATCATACTCATAATAGCGGGAGATTTATTATTCTTTAACATCGATTACTTTCATTAAATGACTGGAGCCTGCAGAATAATCAATGACTTACCTAAGGGTGATCAGAAAGCGGTATAGCTGGCTGAATAGCCAGAGGCAGGATTAGTTGTTATAAAAAGAGGTGAAATCAGATGCTTTATTTTCACTTGAAAGGACAAAGTGAGAGATGGAATTATTATCTGAATTAAAATCAGAATATTATCCTCAGCAGTATCAATTCAATATAGATGTTAAGAAAAAGGAATTTGAAATTTGGGATCACAACAGGTTTGTGGAATAAGGGGTATGAAAATCAGGCATTTCAGCTTTCAAGGACCACTTTATTCTGAGGATCCCATTTGAGATATTTTCTCTTTCGGAACGACTCGACACCCATCATGCATGCTACCACACCATAAAAACCAAGATTATGATCGCATTTCAGGATTTCATTTTTCCTGATGGCAGCCTGTAGATTCCTGTGATGAAGTGTCACATCTTCCGCTCCGGTTTTATTATGTGTAAGAAGCCGGGCTCCTTTTACAACTTCACCTGTACTGCTGATGGTAGCCTGGTCAGTTTGCTCCTGAGGTGTTATTGTAAATCCTTCCCTGGTAAACTCCAGGGTTGCTTTGTGTCCTCTGATCAAATGCCTTATCGGAGTATCATTTGCCAGGGATGAAACAACCATAACGGTGGTTTTTTCCGGATAGTCGAGCATCATGTTAAAAGTATCGGGTATTTCGGCCACACTATTAATAAAATTCCATTTTCCCCCGGTTGCAACAACATAATCAGGATTCTTTAATCCTGCCGCTTTAATAATTCTGGTCAGCCTGTGAATAAACAGATCAGTAGCGATGCCTCCTGAGTAATCCCAGTAACGCCTCCATTGGAAATATCTTCTTGGATCCCAGGGGCGTTTTGGTGCCGGACCAAGCCAGGCGTCCCAGTCAAGGTTTACCCCGGGTCTGGCATCTGTATCGATTTCGTAGGCCCAGAAATCATCAGGATAATTCCTCGAATAGTCAATATGAGCCATTACAACTTTCCCGAGGATCCCTTCCTGAATCATTTTATGAGCAGTTTCATAGGAATCGTCTGACATGCCCTGAACTCCTACCTGCAATTTGATTTTCGAAGCTTCAATTTTTTCAGTTATGTCTTTAGCCTGTTCAATGGTATGTGTCATTGGCTTTTCAACATAAATATGTTTACCGGCGCTTATGGCATCCAGTGTCATTTGGTAATGCCAATGTTCAGGTGTGGCTATGAGTACGTAATCAATATCTTTTTTTTGCAGGAGCTCCTTATAATTCCTGAAAGCCTGAGCCCCGGTTAATTCTTTGGCTTTTTCCAGCCTTTTCGTGTAAATATCACAGACTGCGGTAATCCGAACATTATCTGATTGTTCCATTG
>Ga0334882_1003428_pt1 | contig 14537 bp, 28 predicted proteins | sample GraSluR1_MG_5_FD_207226 | JGI IMG/M metagenome (GOLD analysis project Ga0334882, IMG submission 207226) | Sludge microbial communities from methane-producing bioreactor in Wageningen University, Netherlands - Granular Sludge_15_04-R1 | ecosystem: Engineered > Bioreactor > Anaerobic >... | reverse complement strand
TCGTGCATTTGAATTTTTCTTCAAGCCCCAGATAATTGATCGCCCATTCTATCTGGGAGTAGACGCTATCCCGTAATGTATTCGCCACCTGACGTAAGACCAGGGCATGTTCTTCTGGATTGTTGATCAGCTGGTCGATTAAGACAAGTGAGAAGAATGAGGACTTCAGCGCACCACGCCCGCCTTTTTCAACGAATTTCGTATAATCGTGCGCCTTGATATGCCGGTAGGTTTCAAAGTATGCGGGGCCAATAGCGGATGCTGGGAGTTGGAAGTAGGGAGCTTCATCAGCATATTCTTCCTCTGCCTGTGCGTCTTTAGGTGCGTCTAAACCTAATATCTCACACCGCTTTTGAATACACCATTGAACACCGCGCAAGTAAGCAGAATCACCAAACTGTTCTGCTATGCGCTCCTGTTCTTTTATTCGCTTCTTAGCATTTTCCTTGCTTTCGCCAGCCATATACTTTTCAGTAGACTTTGTAATGGCATCCTTCTGACTTTTTACCCAGGCATCCCAATATTCACGCTCCAGGCGGTCAATCTTGGCAAGCTCTTGCGCTTTAGCCTCGTTAACATCCATGAGAGCAGACTCACGCCATGCCTCCTGTAACCGCTGAAGGTCATAGGAGATCATTTGACGCGATAGCTCATAACCGCGCTCTTCATCACTGTTTAAATATTCGACTATACGCGCCTGCGTCCACCCCTGGAGATACTTGTCAGCTATCTCCCTGCGGTCATGCTCTATTTGTGCCGAATTTCGTTTATTAGATGCCATTGCAAACCCTTAATGCAAACCTTTTATTCCACCAACACCGGCTCGCCGCCGGTAACGTCTACCCACCGCTGGATTGCCACCGCAACGTACGCGGGCGATATTTCAACAGCCCTGCACTTACGGTTCAGGCGTTCACAGGCGATAAGGGTAGAACCACTACCATTGAAAGGCTCGTAGACAATACCGTATGGATGATTAGCAATAGCACGCTCCATAATCTCAATCGGCTTTTGTGTAGGGTGAAACTCATTTCTTGAAGGCTGGTCATATTCCCAAACCGTGACCTCATTGGTAGCGCCTACAAACTCTGGACTTCCCTTCACACAATAAATACACGGTTCATGCTTCTGCTTATATTGCGCCATCCATGCGCCATAATGCGCCTTGAGCTTGTGCCAGATAATTTGTGATCTGATTTCAAATCCAGCATTTATTGCCGACTGATAAACCTCGTTGGCACGCCGACCGGCGTGCCACATATACAATGCACACATATTCTCTACTGGTGCAACTTTCAAAAAACCTGCATATAATTCCGTTCCGGTATCGCCTTCTAACTTTTCTCTTTTGTTATCGTTATTAGCGCCGCCCTCATAATCTACGCCATAAGGCGGGTCTGTCACGATAAGCGATGTCAGCTCCCCTTTCATGAGAATATCAACAACCGCCTTATCCGTACAATCCCCACAAACCAGCCGATGTTCACCCAACTGCCACAACTGCCCTGTTTCCACGCCCCAAATCTCACGCAATTCTTCAGCGCGGTCAATCTGAGGTTCGGCATCTTCAGGGGCTTCAGGCGACCATAAATCCAGGTCGAGCTCCGACTTCTCAAACCCCCACTCCAGCAGGTCATCAAGATCGAAGCAGTCCGCAAGAATATCGAAATCCCATTCACCGCTATTCTTATTCAGCCGGATATTCAGCTCACGGGACTCATCAATGCTCAACTCCCTGTCAGGAACTCGCACGTCTATCTCATAATCAGGGTCAATACCCATCAGAGATTCGAGTATCTTCTTGCGCTGATGCCCTCCGATGATGGTGTTATCGGTATTAATAATAATGGGATCCGCAACACCGAAGCGTTCCAGACTGGCTTTCAAGTCCTTCGCCTGCTTCTCGGTTATCTGACGCGGGTTAGAGACGTAGGGGACAAGTTCGCCTATCTTCCGTTTTTCGTTATGCCAGGTTAATTCCATACTCCCTCAAATATCGCAATTGGGTCTGGGGTCATTCAAACCTCTCCTTCACCTTTAGCGGTAAACTATCATGCCATTCTCGCATGCGTTCTTCTCCGTACCGTTCACATTGCACCTTCCAGAAGTACCGTTTATTCTCATAGGTCTTTGCCTTGCCAGAAAACTTATGACAATCCACGCACACAAGCTGAAAGTTCTCGTCTACGTCCAGTTCGGGTACGCCTTTCCTGCGTCCGTAAAATACATGATGGGCTTCTTCTGCTGGATTGGTACACCCTTCCACCTCACACATAGGCTGAAATCGCTCGGCAATCAGTCGCAAAGCGGTGCTAGTCGCGGTCACTTGCGCACCTCTCACATACTTCAATCTCTTTCACAACCTCCCAGCCGTGACCTTCCGGCTTCAAGACTATGCTGGGGTCGTCATCATCAACGACTTCGGGGTAAACTCGCTCCCTGGTCTCGGTCACAATCCTGTGGGGTTTGGCGTGGATAGGCTGCGCTTTTCCGCAGCGGTCACATCGAAAGGACACTATCCCCTCGCTTCTCCGAAGACCTCGGTTTCAAGGGCTGCGACACGCTCTTCAAGGGTAAGGGGGGCGGGTTCACTAATTTTCTCCATATAGTTAGATGACACCCATTCAGCATCCCCAACACGCCACCATATTCCATCAACCTCATATACCAACCTCTTTTCCGGCGTCTTTCCACCAACCAGATACCCGACTAGGTTCCGGTTATCTTTATAATAAATAGGGGTAGATCGTACACTAAGCGCATTTGCTGCTGTGCAAACCGCCCAAAACGTTCCATCTTCAGGCTCTGGATCTGGTTCAATTGGCTCGGGTTCTTCAGCCCCTGGGAAGCGAGTTTCAGCGATCGGTTCCCAAAGCTCAGGGAAACGCTCTCGTGGATAATGCCACTCCCAAAAGCTGCATGCACTCAACCCTTTCGCAATCACGGCCTCAATAAACGCCTTGATATCCGCCGCCTTCGCTACCCAGCCATCATTCGTATAAGCCGCTCCCGTGGGCATAATCGGCCGCTGGATGAAGTCCTCATCTGCAAATTCCGCCAGGCAACGCTGTAGCTGCCCCACCGCGGTGCCGTCCGCCTTTTCCCAATAAACCTGGGGCATATTCGCGTCAACATATTCCAAAAACTCATTAAATGGGAAATTCGCATGATAAGACGGATAGCGGTAAGAAGAAAGTGCCATAAACATCTCAGGAAATGCACTCCGCAACGCCTGACAGTAGGTCTTTGCCTGGCTTGGACGGTTCTTATACTGCGTTTCTGCATTAATCACGAAACCGTCATAGGGGTACTTCTTTAACTCAATAATCGCCCGCTCTGCCTCTGCAATTGGGTTCTGGCCATAAACATACTGCCAAGCGATTATCTTGATACCCGCCGCGTGCGCCATTTCTACCAGATTTTTTAAATATGGTCGATTTGCCTCATACTCATAGGGTCCGTCCGCAATTTTAGGCATCAGGAACGTAATCTGTGCCTCTTGCGCCTTTTTAATTATTTGGCCAATGTCACCACCTTCACATCGGTTCAAAATCCATGTAAACATTCCCTTGCCTTTAAAATTCATTTTTCCTCACTCACTTTGTCGGGGTCAATGCCAAACTTTTTCATCAGGCGTTCAAGTTCGCGTATGCGCGCGGTCAACCGCTCTATCTTGGCGTCACGCTGGTCAAGCTGGGTTTGCAGCACTTGAACCTTCTCTTTGAATTCTGAAAGCTGCCCTTTTAGCTCTGTTATAGTCATGTCCCTATCCTTTTTGTCGCCCTCAAGTTCTTCAATGCGCTTCTCTAATCGGTCAAACTCTTTATGCCAGTATTCCTGTAAATCAAGGTCTTTTGCCGCTTTGTTTTTCCCCCTAGACGCCAGCCAGTTGATAATTGCCACACCAATACCGCCGGTTATGATGCCAATAATTATCTGTGATAATGCCAATTGCTCATGTGTCATATGCCGTTCCGTTTCATTATGGGGTCCGGTTATTGGGACCAGACCCCATCAATACTCAGTCCAGGATCATCTAAACTCAGCCCCGAATGTCTTCCTCCGGCGTCCAGTCCGGCGGGTTGAACAGCGCCTTCACTTCCGCTTCGATCAGGTCTGAAATCTGATCAATATCCAAAGTAATCCCCAGCTTTGCGAACCACGCTTCAGCTCGTGCAATCGCCCACGCCTTTTTATCTTCAATTTCATCGGGGTATGCTTCTGCTGTTTGCTCGGCCGCCTGGACAACAGTCTGTATCACATACGATATCCAGTAGGCTTCATCGGGGTTCTTTAGTGCGAACTTTTCCCATTGCGCTTTGATCAGGCCGAAGACCCAGGCGATCAACATGAGCAGCAAGGGGAGGATCAGGTACTCGATCAGCGCTCGGATGAACACGCTGACCGGCCCTTGTAGCTCCGGCAGTATCTCACCCTCAGGCGTGCATGCCGTCAAAACCAAAAGCAGCGCGCCGATTAACAAAAACATTTTCAAAACTTTCACGGATCACCTCCAAAACTAGAGAATTAAACAAAAAGCCCGGAGCGCATCCCATTTATAGGGACACACTCCGGGCTGGTCGACCAGTCCTCAGAGTTAGTTTGAGGATATTGTCATCTTAAATTATAGCATAAAATGAGTCCGAATTCTAATTATTGATTTTCCTGCTTATTGTGGTCTCCCAGGTGTCGATTTCGCCTTTGACTACTGTCAGAGTCAGTTCACCGTAACCCTCATCAAGCAGAAGGTTGAAATCATCCTCAAGCTGCTGTCGCTGACTAGCTGGTATCAGCTTGACGATATCATGCAGCGACAGCTTTCCATCAGGACGAGCGGAATAACTTTTCGGCTGGTCGCTCAGATAAGCTCCTTTTGTGATACAATTAGGTTGTCAACACCTATCACTTATCGGTTGAAGCCCTGAGCAATCGGGGCTGTTTTATTTCCGCTAGGTGCGAATTTTATCACCTAACGGAATTTTAATGACCATTAAAAGCGGGCGATCTATTAAACCCTACGCTTCTGTGGAGAGTGCCCTAACCAATGACAACACCTTAGCCACCACATACTCGCGCTTGGGGTGCATTTCGGCAAGTCGCTCGGCGGTCGCCTATGCACTCATTTTGGTAGTGCGGTTGGCTGCAACGGCGGCTGGTTCGCCCGCCTGCATCCGAAGTACAACGTAATCGCTCAAGACAATCTCGGTGATCTCAGTCTGCATGTTCGCTATTCCATGACTGTTCGTAATCGTTTGCCACTTCTCTGGCGGTATCTTCTCCGTATTTTTCTACCAGCCGATAATAAGCCCATCCTTGTTTGTATCCCTTTTCGTCGGCTGTCATAAGATATTCTTCATAATCCTCATAAGGATCATTGCTCATCATAGGCATTTTTATCCTCACTTTCAAGAACTAAAGGACACCAGTCGGGTCGATTAGGTTGGCACCATAAATATTTCATCTCAATTCCTTCCTAATACCTTCTCAATTATATTTACGGCTTTGCCGCTTTCGATCGTCTTGCGACTAAATTGAAATACAGTCCATCCCAATAGTTGTGCAGAATTAAGCTTCTCGTAATCACGCTCCAATCCCGTACCCCTTGCGTGAGCGCCTCTTGACCAAATCCCGCCCTGAACCTCAATACCCACCATCTGCTCAGGATAAGCAAAGTCGAAACGCCAACGCCTACCCATCGCTTCAAGTGCGAACATATATTCTCGTTCCGGCTCCGGCAATCCAACGGCACGAATCTGGAATAGCAAGCGTTCTTCAAGGTCGGATGGGGTCATTTACGCCTCATTACGTTTATGGGTTGCCTTCTTGTATATATTAACAAGCTCAAGCCAGCTAAGCATAAATATTGGGTCACCATCATAAAAAATCATCACGTCACCGTTTTCGCTAGCCTGAATTTCAACGTCATTGTGTGTGATTGCGGTATGCCCTTTATAAATAGTTTCCTCTTTCATCACTCACCTCCTACAAACGGCGCTAAGTTTGCCAGCAGCTCTAACATCATCGTTGTCCCTACCTGTGCTCTCGGATAAGGATGCGCTCTATTTCCTTGATGAACTTCGCAATCACTTCTTCTGTCATTTGTGGTAATTCTGCGCGCCTTTTCCCTCTGTTTTCCCCTTCGTTGCCATAGTTTTGTTTATCCAATATGGCACGATATTGAGGATCAAAAAATACAAGCGGAATAGTTCCTGTGTCAATTTTTTTCAACATAGAAAGACCATCCATTTTTTGATGTTTATCAATGGAAAGACCGTCAATATTTGTAAATTTGGGTTGCTCAACATTACGCTTATTAGAAAACACGTTATTTGTTTTGTTTTTCTTATGTGTGCTAATCACGAATTGCTGTTGCATGGCTTATTATCCTTCTCGTTTTGTTGATGTGATAATAGTTTTTGACTCGTCTTTACTCGTTGCCTCTAGTATAGCTTCCAAAACAGGAATGCGCTCAGGATTGTCATTCACGAAACCAATTATTACATCGGCATCCCAATAAATTTTTGTTAGATTAGAGACCATTGCGCAATCTCCTGATCGTATCCTCTGGTTTTTCGTCCCCAATAGTCCAGGGAATGACACCCCGCGCATTACGATAACTGCCCGACTCAACATCTGGCAGCAATTTAACATTTGTAATATCTCTAATTGTAATGGGATAGCCATTTTCTGGATTTCTCCCAATCCGGCCAGATACCTCAACGCGTTTCCCCCATATCTCACGCATGGTTTCTTCTTCGCCCTGAGAGTAATAACATTTTACAGCCTTATCAAATAAAGAGTCCCACAAAGTAAAGTAAAGCCTAGTTCGCATTGTCAAGGACTCCACGATACCCCTTATAGAACCCAAGCTGTACTTTATGGATTTGGCTTTTTCGCCCTTTAGGGTTTCGTGTTTAATCATTTATGAAAATCCTTATTTGCACATTCAATCAGCAGCAGGGTCACGCCTGCACCGCCTTCAAATCCTCAATACCCAGGTACTCGCCAATTGCCCGCGCCGCCTCTTCCCCCGTGTAGCAGACTTCCCAGGCATAGGCTTCACCAACGGCCTCACGGAACGACTCTTGGTCATCGGTCGGTTTATTGCTGCCGAACTTCATTTCGATATACAATCCGACCTTATCATCAACAGCGACTGGCACGAATACATCCCAAACGCCTTTCGTCAATCCTTCATTGATCGCTTTGCGGATGGTTCCCCAGTGACCATGAAAATACGAACCGTTGGGGATCGCGTGAATCCAATGCAGAATAGGGTACTTCTGCTCATATCGGGCTAGGAGCGCAAAGAGTAGGGCTTGTTCGTCATGCTCAGACATCAGGCCACTCCCTTACCGCCGGTAATTCGTCAGTGTTTCCGGTAAATCCGTTACCAGGCTTCTTGAAGAAAAAGGGGACATCAGCATCAAGACATTGGCGGCACAAATCTTGCGCCCATTCCGCTTTCATTTCTCGCGCACCAGGGCCTGTCTCGCCACCGCAAATGACCCAATCAAGTAAATCGATTACTTCTGGAATAAACTCTGGAAGATTCAAAAACTTCTCATGTTTTGGTAGCCAGTACCTCAAATCAATCTCGCCCAGCATCGGCTCAACGCTGACAAAATGAACGAACGCATCTGTTTGGAGAAGTAGCGGTATCCGCTCATTCGCAGTATCCTGATTTTCAGTAGTAACGCCGAGCCAGATATTCGGAATAAAATCACCGCCACCGAGGTAATAATTTCCTTCTTTTCCGTAAAGGACATCCAACATCCTTTGAGGTCTTTTTGTGAGTACCTGAAAAGTGTGCTGTTTCGCGGCACTCATCACCTCAAAAATATTGACGATATAGTCTGCCGGAACATCTTCGTGAAATAAATCTCCCATCGAACAAACAAATATTATGCGAGGTTTTCTCCATTTTAGAGGTTGATAAAGTCTGTCTTTGTGTAATGTTATATCAAAGTGATTAGGGGCTTCCGGATAACCACAGCGACCAGCCAACCGTCTTGCCATACGCTCTGCATAACAATTCCTACACCCCGTGGAGATCTTTGTGCAACCGGTGACAGGGTTCCAGGTTTCGTTAGTCCATTCTATATTTGTTGGCATTAATAAATCTTCTTTCAACTCACTCTTATTCCCAAGGCCTTTACCAGCCTCGGTTTGATTTCATCATTCGGCTGCTGCCGGCCCTTGCAAATCTTGTGAACCATTGACTCGGACACACCCAGGGCATTGGCTAATTCAATTTGAGTAAATCCCTTCTCAAGCCTTGCCCGCTCAAATTTCGTCAAGCCGTCCTCGCCGTCAATTCCGACAATCTCACCGGCGTTCCAACCGTCAATCGCCTGCTGTTGTGTCTTGAAGGGTAGGCTCTTGGTGTGGCACACCAGACAGATCACATGCACCTTTTTCCCTTTGAATTTGGGGAGGCACGTCGGCCCAAGCCTGCGTGAAGGAAGACAATATTTCGCCTGACACGTCGGGCAATCGTTTAGCTCCACATCGAGGGACTGGTTTATTTGCATATCTGAGTATTTATCGATCACCTGTGGTCTCCTTTACTTCCAGCGTCAGGACAATCCCGAAGCCAATCACCGGCACTGCCAGTCTAAAACAGCGTGTCTTGACTTTGCTCAACACTCTCTATCGACCTCATTAGTTCCAGCGCCTGATCTCTGGTAAGAACTATTTGCCTGGCATCAGTGTCGTCGTTTACAACCAGCAGATAATCACCGTTCTTTTGAGCCAGCAGGAGCGCTTCGTTTTCAGAGTCCTTCTGGGCCGCCTCCCAAATCGTTTTGTTTAGCTCGTAACCGCCAAATTCAAGTGGTACTTGTTAGACATCTTTGCGCCTTTCGTCGGTGAAATTTTGGGTCCACGATCCCAGGCAAACACGCCCTGGCATAATCATGTGTCTTCGCAGAAGACGTGCTTCCGTCAGACTGATATATCGACCACATACCTGACACTTAGCTCTTGTTTTCCTGCGACCTGATTTAGCGAAGTATCTTTTAGACATTTCAATCCTCCAGCCCGGGCCAGTCTAAAAGCTTACCCAGCTCCTTCACCAAGTCAGCGGGGTCGCAACCCTCAGAATTCGCAACAGTTCTGAGGCGACCGTCAGGATAAAAAAACCTGCAGAAGACCACGCCGTTTTTGTTGACGCTGGTCACATAGCCAAGCTCGCAATCAGGATGGTTTTTGTCACCATTGGCATGGGTAGGAACATAAATAATTTTGTCGCCTTTTTCAAATTCAATCTTCGATTTTGACATTTCAATTCCTTTCTACACTTTTTCGGCTTGCTCAAACCGATAGATAACCAAATTCTCGCTGATCCGTCGTGTGATTTCTTCCGGATCATCCGTGTTATAGATCTTCCGTACCATTGACCAGACTTCAGCTAGTGTCGGCACGGTGTTGTAGGTGTGTTCTTTCAGCAACCCCGAGACAACCGCTTCAAGCGCTGCCAGGGGAAGATCCCCGAGTTGTTTTTTGTATACCTTAAGTTGGCTTTGATTGACCGGCTTTCCGATAGCCGCCCAAAGTTGGGATAACACTCCGGTCCAGTCAACCACTGCAGCTTGATGAATCTGTTCATCCGTCCAGAACTCATTCTTTGTAATTGTCGTTTTCTCAGATTTCGTCATTTTCAACCCACTCTCTAATCAATTCCTCGTTTGTTTTCCCCTGGTTCTTCGGATCGTTTTCGGAGTTTCTCGCCTGAGCGATCCCGATTGCATAATTCTCGTAGCTGGTCGGCTTCGTTCCCCGGTATTTCGGGTTCGCATCCTGAGCATCGATCGCCGCCGCGTAATCTTCTGCAGTGACGCCTTGGTCTTTGAATTTTTTGATCATTTGAGAGAACGAGGCACCGTCTGTTACCAGGCGTCCTTTTTTGGTTTGATAGATTTCCATACAGGAGTCGAAAAGGGAATCGGTTTGGGCGCTCTGATCTAATTCTGATTCTGAATCTGTATTTGAATCTGTATCTGTATCTGTATCTATAACGTTACCGTAACGTTTCACTGTGTCTGACTGTTTACGTTTCTTCTCGCGGTGTTTTTGAACCCGAATAGAAACATCGTCACTTTTGAATTGTCTGCCGTCCCAGTTCTTTATTTCCCATCCCCCATCACCTTTTTGTAGCATATTGTATTTTTCAAACAACTCAAGCAAGGTCCCAAGCTCATCCTCGGGCATTCCGGTTTCCGCTGATAGGTCAATTAATTCATAGGGGATGTCCTTCGAGATTAATAGACTGCCGCGATCTTCACACTCATTCGCGAGAGATAATAAACATATCCAGACCCCGATCACCTCGACTTTGCTAAATTCGGTCGCACGATAAATGCGCCTTAGCTTTTTATCGTCCATAATTTCGCTATAAACCCTAAACCAGGGCATTGGTGACATCGTGCCTCCTCATATGTAAAAATCCCCGCCATCCTGAATAAGCGATCCCGATTGCTTAGGTCGGGGGTTAGGATAGCGGGGATTCTCTGCCTATTCTAATAACCCATATTGACCTAAGCACCTTCAATCATAAACGAAAACGACGCCCCTGTCAAGCCTCACCCAGCGGAAGTCGCGGCTGCATCAGGGCTTCCTTGATGCGCTTGCGGGCTATGGCGTAATAGTCAGGGTCAATCTCGACACCGATAAACTTACGTCCAGTCTGAACGCAAGCCACGCCGGTAGTGCCTGAACCCATGAAGGGGTCGAGGATGGTGTCACCGGGGTTGGTTTTCATTATTAGCTTTTTCATTAAAGAAATTGGCTTTTGCGTAGGGTGACCATCAGGCCCATCAGATACAAGCTCTTTTTTACAAGCCCTAAAATTTGGAATAATCGCCATCTCTCTAAAAACCATGCACTTTTTACCAAAATCTTTTGTATATATTTTTTCAAATTGATGCCCTGCCACATTCCCAATTTTAGAGTTTGGGTGTATTGGAATAGATTTATGCCAAATATGAAGCGCATCATAATCAAATGGAAACTCGTAATTAGCCGCCCAAAATACCGCAAAGGGATATTCATTTATAAATTCCATTGAGGGTAACAAAACAGACGAATCAAATAAGTCGTCGCGTCCTAAATAAGGCGGGTCAGTAATCACCGAGTCCACACTCTTATCTGGTATCTCTCGCATCACCTCAAGGCAATCGCCCTGCCAAATTTCTACACCATCTGCTAGTGTTTCATGCTTCATTCTGTCAACTCCTTCACACTCACCCCAAGCGCGTCTGCCAGCTTCTACACCGTAGCCTTCTGGGGTATGCGCATCCCACGCTCCAGACATGAGATTGCCACGTTTGTCACGCCGGACAATTCGGACAGCTCCCTCTGTGTAATATGCGCCTTGTATACCCGCAGGCGGTACAGGTTGTCAGCTATCATAGTTAGCTCCCTTCAATCGTCAGTTGTGTCACGCCGTCAGCAACGGGAACGAAACTCCCATACTGCAATCGTTCCCTTGCGTTAGTTGTCAGGTATTCAAAGTTCAGGTCAAGCCCGATTGCGTTCCTGCGGTGCTTTCGTGCTACCATGCAAGTTACACCAGACCCAACAAACGGATCCAGTACCAATCCACCTTCGGGGCATCCAGCCAGAATACATGGCTCAATTAGTTTTGGCGGAAATGAAGCATAATGATTTCCATGATACGGGACCGTTGCAATGTGCCAAACATCCCGAAGGTTGGCCATAGGGTAATAGCCTGTTTTTCTTATTCCGTTTACTCTTTCGGTTGGAAATCTTTTTCGTGCCACCCTTGCCCGCTTATCGTGTTCACCGCCCTTTGTTGGCGTTTTTACAGCCTCGTGATCGTACCAATAGCGGTCCTGTTTTGTAAACATAAAAACTTGTTCATGGCTGCTTGTGGTCCTATCCTTTACGCTTTCCGGCATACAATTTTTCTTAGCCCATATATTCTCCGATCTCAAATACCAGCCCCGATCACGAAACGCAAACGCAATCATCCAGGGTATTCCAATTAGGTCTTTTGGCTTTATCCCATTTCCCGCACCGCCAGCCCTTGCCTGATAACCTTTTGATAAGTCGCCATGTTTCCAGCCTGTTTTCCAGTCGCTTGTTCCTGGTGTGTGGTTTGACGCCCAGCTATCTCCAATATTTAACCAAAATACGCCATCGTCTTTAAGCACACGCCAAATCTCGTCAGCCACCAAGCACATGGACTCAACATATTCCTGCGGTGTAATTTCTAATCCAATCTGGCCATCTACTTTGTAATCACGCTGGCCATAATAAGGCGGACTGGTCACAACGCAATTCACGCTGTTATCAGCAAGCGGTATTCGTTTGGCATCAGTGTTAATTAATAAATTCATGCCCTAGCCAATACTCCCCTGTCAGCACCGTCTTATCCTCAATCACCTTCACTCCGTCCGCTTCCAGGTCTCCCTCAGTGTGCACACGCACCACGTTGGGGGTAACGCCGTGCTTGCGCCGGTAATGCGCTATGGCGTCGGGTAGGGGCGTGTCAAGGGAGTAGATGTTGTGGGTCATGGGGCGCTTTCTTCTGTAAAATCCAAAACGGATACTAATTCACCCATATTTGTAAAAGGATAAATCGTTGAAAAACCTCGCGAACATTTACAGCAATATGCGTAACAATCAGACGTTACCTCCCATTTTTTACATCCACAAAAAGGGCATCCTTTCTTAAGCCATGAATACTCCATAATAGTTGCCTTTGCTCCAGGACGATTTACAAATTCCTTAAATTCTTCATATGTTTCCATCTCTCACACCTCCAATTTCTCTTGTATCCACACCCGCTCCCCCTGTGTCCGCAGGTGGGCTTCAACATGCCTGACGCGTTGCAGGATAGACACCGCCTTCTTACGCTCCCGCCCCAGGTATCCTTCCGCCTCGCGTCTGGTCGCAGGGATAAAGTACCCGTCTTGCCAAATGACGGGGAGTTCGGATAGCGCGTCTCTCAACTTTCTGTCGTAACTATCCTTGACATTGCCCTGCTTATCTAGGCACTCACGCCCATAAATCTTGACGGCGAGGTCGTCCCGTGCTATCCGGTTGCGGTAGCCGAAGTGGTACATGCGCATGGTGTATTCCACGCGCTTGTCAAGATCAAGGTTGGATTTTGGGTAGGTCATGTTGATTCGCCTTCGTCAGACTTAAGGGAGTCTCCACCATGTGACCTGCGAGTAACCTCAAATCCAAGCTCATCAAATACTTCTAGTATTTTGTCAACGCCCCAATCGTAGACCTCTATGAAATATTTTGCAGACTGCCACTCAAGGTCAGTAGAAGTTGGATCGCCTTTAATAAAGGACTCAATATGCTGTGTTAAATTGCCGTCATCATCCCTTTTTTCTTCTATTTCTGTAATCACATGAATCATTATTAATCAATCCTGTCCATAAACTCATTTAATGTAATCCCTAACGCCCCAGCCACCCTATCGGCGATTTTCACATTCATGTCGTTACGCTCCCCAGATTCAAGTAGGCTGATAAATGCTGGTGATATACCCGCGAGATTAGCTAAATCAACCTGTGTCATTCCCTGTTTTGTTCTCAGTTCTTTAATGATTTTTCCAGTTTTAGAGATATGCCCTCTATCTTCTCGATTTAAATAATTGTATGGTGGCTGAGATTTCATTATGATTTCTTTTTCTAGTTTTTCGCGCCTATTGCGATTGGACTCTTCAATAACGATGCCCACCAAATATTTAGAATTACCATATTTATCATAATCTATATACTTTAATTGATGGTGACAATAATGTTCTTTTTCTGTTGTGTGTAATATCAATTCGGCTTGATGTCGATATAATCTAAAAAATATATTTTTAGACTGACCTATATAAAAATTATTTGTGATTTTGTTTAAGTAAATATAAATTCCAGCGAATTTATATTTCTGTTGGTATAGGTGATATACTCTATCAAAAGATAGATCAACGAATTGATTTCCATCATAATAATTTAACACAATATCTGGAATACATTTTGGTTGATTTTGCATCATTGTTTTTCACTCACTATCTCGATAATGTCATCAATGCCAACGCCCAGATATTCTGCTATCGCTAACAGCGTATCAAAGGTTATTCCCTTAATATTTTTCACCTTTTCTGGATTAGACCAGCTTCTCGCCGTGGGCTGGCTCAGGTTGGCATGATATGCTAGATCCTCCCAAGTAAGCCCGCGTTCCCGCATAATATTAGGGATATTTACAACAATTTTTTTCTTAGTCATTTGAACTCCTATCAATATTGATACTATTATTATACTCATTAAAACGAATTTGTCAATATCCCTTGACAAACTAATAAAAATCAGTATAATAATAAGCAGTTAAGAATATTTGTCAAGCGAATAAGGAGACGAAATGACGAATGACGAAACCGTAACCCTAAATGATGTAATCCAAGCCTGGCAGGTGCAGTTAGACGCCTGCGACCGCTGGGAATATCTGGTCATGCGCGGGGCTGATGAAGACCTGTGCGAGCGTGCCTGGGAAGAGATGATAGCGGCCAC
>Ga0334882_1003425_pt1 | contig 14544 bp, 8 predicted proteins | sample GraSluR1_MG_5_FD_207226 | JGI IMG/M metagenome (GOLD analysis project Ga0334882, IMG submission 207226) | Sludge microbial communities from methane-producing bioreactor in Wageningen University, Netherlands - Granular Sludge_15_04-R1 | ecosystem: Engineered > Bioreactor > Anaerobic > Unclassified... | reverse complement strand
CAGATAATAAGAATAGATTCTGGTCATAATTCTCATAATTCCGGCAATCATAAAAATACACATAATCCCCAATTAGTGTATTACTAATTGACCCTGCAATAAAAATCTTAAATAGCGAAAGATTAATACATTTCTTATAATACATTACATTTGGAAAAATATTGGATTAAATTATTCAGTTTCTTATTGTATAGTTATTTCTATTTTTTTTTTTTTGATAAGAACTAATTAATTCTGGGATTACCCATCATGAAAATCTCAATTTACACCAGATTTGTTTATCACAAGATCACTCATATATTATTATTTATAAAAGTCATTTTACCAAATTGTAAAACTGAATCTGCCAATTTTTCTGAATCTGCTCTCTCCCAGTTATCCGATACCATCAGATATTTATCTGAGCCCGAAGGCCACCTTCAGGGCATGATAACTGTTTATGACACTTTCCACTTCTGGTCGCACACAACGCAGGTAGTAAGGACCGACCTTAATGGCAATATGCTGAAAACTATTGATGTACCGACACGCTATGGCGATCTGGCATATTATAACAGGAAGGCAGTAAAATTGTCTCTGCCTTCAAATTAATTGCATTCAATATCAAGACATTTTTAAAACATTCTGACTATGAATCCATACACCATTACCAGCCTTGCAGGAATCGCGACAATGGCTCTTGCCGGATGTACAGGCAGAAGTGATACTCCCGTAAGAAAGCCGAACATTGTCTTTATCTTCGCCGACGATCTGGGCTACAACGATCTGGGATGCTACGGGCAGAGGATTATCGAAACCCCTAACATAGATGCGCTTGCGCAAAACGGGATCAGGTTTACACAGTATTACACCGGCTCCCCGGTAAGCGCTCCTTCGAGATGTATTCTGCTTACAGGGAAACACTCAGGACATGCATTCATACGTGGCAACCATGAGTGGTCCGAAAGGGGTGAGGTCTGGGACTATTATAAAATGGAAGAGGATCCCTCGCTGGAGGGCCAGTACCCGATACCTGCTGAGTCTGTTACTTTCAGTAAAATGCTTCAGGAACAGGGATATACAACTGCCTGCATTGGTAAATGGGGTCTGGGAGCACCATTCACCGACGGAGTTCCCAATAAACAGGGATTTGACCTGTTCTTCGGATATAACTGCCAGCGCCAGGCCCATACGTATTACCCCGGACACCTTTGGAGAAATGACAAAATAGTAAAACTGAACAATCCTTTCGTGGTTCCAAGAACAACTGAACTTGACGGGGATGGTGATCCCAATAAAAACGAAAGTTACGCAAGATACAATCTCAACGATTATGCCCCCGCACTGATGCTCGATGAGACCCTCGGTTTTATAAGATCAGTAAAAGATCAACCTTTCTTTCTCCATTTCACTACTGTAATACCTCATGTGCCCCTTCAGGCTCCGAAGGAGTGGGTTGAAAAATACAGGGTGAAGATCGGGGAAGAAGAACCTTACCTTGGTGAAAGAGGCTATTTCCCGTGTCAGTATCCGATGGCCACGTATGCCGCTATGATAGGGTATCTTGACCATCAGGTCGGGCAGATAGTGGAGGAGCTGAAGAAACAGGGTATGTATGAAAATACCATCATCTTCTTCACAAGCGACAATGGTCCGGTTACAACCGGAGGAGCCAACAGCGCCTTCTTTGAAAATGCAAAACCTTTCAACCAGTCGGCAAACCGGCTGAAAGGAACAGTATATGAAGGGGGGATAAGAGTCCCTATGATTATTTCATGGCCTGCCGTCATAAAAACCGCAGGGGTCAGCGATCATATATGGGCGGCCTGGGACATATTTCCTACATTCTGCGATCTGACCGGAGCAGAGCATCCCGGGGGACTGGATGGTATCAGTGTTATGCCCACTATCCTTGGAAAAGGGAAACAGAAGCAACACGAGTACCTCTACTGGGAATTCCCTGAAAGAAGGGGCCAGCAGGCTGTCAGGCTGGGCGACTGGAAAGGAGTGAGGGATTCCACCCGCGATGGCAATATGCAGATAAAGCTCTTTAACCTCAGTGATGATGTTACGGAAGAAATGGACCTGTCGTCAAAATACCCGGAGATCGCGAAACAGATGGAAGAGATCATGACCAGGGAACATATCCCTCCCGAGGTGGAGAGGTTCAATTTGTTTCCGGTGAAATGAAAGACAGGTGCCGGGATTTTTGTTGCTCAGGGCTCAGAGCACAGGGCACACGCAGCAAAATGAAGTCCCGAGAATCGGGAGAGCAGGGACCGAAGGAGCGAAGGAGCGGGGGAGCGAACATATGACGGGGGGAGCGGGCGAAAAGGGCTGAGGTTTTTTGATTTTTGAATTGTGATTCTAGAATTGTGATTTTTGAATTAAATCACAAATCAAAACTCACCAATCACAAATCACAAATAATTTTTTTCTGACTTCCCTGACCGACTGACTAAGTCAGCGGTCAGTCAGGGGTGCCAGGCATTATTAATTTGAGGATATGAATAGAATTTTGTTTGCTGTTTTACTTGTTGCCTTACTGGGGTCTTTCGGATGCAGGGAGCAGCAGAAGAGTGATATTGAGGGTTTTTACACTCTGAATATTGATAGCCCCGAGGATCTTAAAGAATTCTTTTCTTATGCTCCGGACAGGATTCCATTCGTTAGCGCTCACAGGGGAGGGGACAGGAAATATTTTCCCGAGAATTGCATTGAGACATTCGAAAATACTCTTTGTCAGGTTCATGCCGTGATAGAAGTTGATCCGCGTTATACAAAAGATAGTGTAATGGTGCTGGTCCATGATGCCACACTTGACAGAACGACTACAGGCAAAGGCAGGGTGAATGAATATACACTTGAGGAACTTAAAAAGCTGAGGCTGAAAGATTCCGAAGGAAATATTACAGATTATCAGATACCTACACTCGATGAAGCACTTGAATGGGCAAGATCAAAGACGATTCTAATCCTCGACAGGAAGGATGTGCCGATAACTGAAAGAGTGAAAAAGATCATGGAGCATAAAGCAGAATCCTGTGCAATGGTGATCGCTTATTCGTGGGATGAGATAAAGGAATGTTACTCTTTCAATCCTGATATAATGATGGAAATCATGCTGGCCGATACGGTTCATATCAGCAGATTTGAAGAGACAGGGGTGCCGTGGAGGAATATCGTCGCTTTTGTAAGTCATAACCTTGTTGAGGACGCAGATATTTTTGACAAAATCCATGAGAACGGAGCGATGTGCATTGCCGGAAGCTCACGAAATCATGACATAGCATATAAAAAAGGGGAGATCAAGACATTTGAAGATTTATCTCAGAAGTACCTTAAGATGATCAGTGACGGCGCTGATATAATAGAAGCAGACCTCGCAATCGAAGCAGGATTATCGCTCAGGAAACTTTATCCTATTGATAAACCCGGTACAAAGAACAGGTTTTTCAAAGGCCCGCTTCGTTGAGGTTGCTTCTAAATCCCCTACAGCACTGAATTCCAAGAACTCGCCATAGGGAAAGGGGAAAATCAGGGAAGCTTACGAAAAAATGATATTTAAGCGTATTTGTAGAAAATCTCACGATTTAGGTTATTTTGCGCTTTTTGAAAAACACTTTAGAGTAGTTTGGCCTTTCAGTGCAGAAATATCATAAGTGCCCTGACTTTAAAATCGAAAGTGTAGGTATAATTTAAAATACGATAATCAGATCAGATATGATAAAGAGGCTAATCACACGTAAAAAATTTATAACAGCAACCCTTGCCGGATTTGCCGGCCTTAGATTAACTGCTCAAAGTGACGGAAAGAGTGTCGCTGTGAACAGCAGTCCAAGAAACGTAGGAAATACCGGCATAATGGTCAGCCCGTTATGTTTTGGAGCACCCAGAACAAACGAAGAATCACTTATTCGATATGCTATTGACAAAGGGATGAATTTCATCGATACCGGACGCTCTTACGGAAACGGGAATAATGAAAGGCTTGTGGGAAGGGCAATAGCAGGTATCCGGAACCATATTGTTATCCAGTCTAAAATAAAGCTTGAAGCTGATCAGTTGCCGTCGGAAGGGAAAGGGAGGAAAGGAGCCGAAGAAATAAGACATATTTTGTCATCAACCCTTGAAGAGAGCCTTAAAGCGCTGGGCACAGATTATATCGATATTTTATTATATCACGGCGCAGCTGAGGAGAACCTGCTTTTTCATAGTGAAGTACAGAAGTTCTTTTCTGACATGAAGAGTTCGGGTGTAATTAAAGCGCATGGTTTTTCAACGCATAATGACAGAATGAACCTTCTTTCACGGAATAACCATGAAGTTTTCTATGATGTCGTTATGGTCCCTTTTAATCACAAGGGTGCTTATATCCATTCTGTTACCGGAAACCACTCTGACTGGGATCAGGAGAGACTTATCTCCATTTTGAACGAGGCAGGATTGAAAGGGATCGGTGTAATTGCAATGAAAACCTGCTCAGGAGGCAGGTATTCGCCTGTTCCGGGGCTTGAACCCTGCTTTAAAGAGGCAGTCAACTGGGTTCTGCAGCATAAGTTTGTGAGTTCTGCAGCAATAGCAATGGCCGGGTTTGAGCAGGTTAATGAACACATTTCATAACCAGTTTCCAAACAGGTGGTGATGATCTGACACTATTCCAAACCGGTGTGAGATTAGTGCCCCTCCAGGTATAACGATCCACTTTTGTTCTTATTTTAGCATTTAATTATTGCTAACATATCTGATCATGGAAAGTAGCAGGATCTTATTGGCGTTGCTGATGGTTTTAATCACGGGACTAATTCGGGCGCAACCCGGTAATGTGAACAGAGAATCTGTATATACACTTAGGCCTGTTGACCCCGGAGCCTTCTATTTCACTCCTGAAGATTTCAATTTCAGGTCAGACGGTAAAACAGACGTATCAGATGCCCTTCAGACAGCCATCAACAGAGTGAAGAGCGAGAAAAACTTTGGAATACTTTTTATTCCTGAAGGCAAATATCTGATAAGTAAGACAATATATGTCCCTGCCTCGATAAGGCTTATCGGTTACGGTAAAACCCGTCCGGAAATAATACTTGCAAAAAATTCCCCCGGATACCAGGCACCTGATCCTGCAGGCAGATATCCTGAGAAATACATGATCTTTTTCACGGGAGGCCCGGTGGTTGAAGGGAAACAACCCGGGGATGCAGGAGCCGGAACCTTCTACAGCGCCATATCCAATATCGATCTTCGCATAAGCGACGGCAATCATTTAGCTGTTGGAATGAGAACACATTATGCCCAGCACGGGTTTGTCAGCAATATGGTTATCAATGCCGGAAAAGCAAGGGCTTGCATATCGGAGGTGGGGAACGAGATGGAGAACGTCATACTTCTGGGTGGTGATTACGGTATTATATCGGGACAAACATCCCCGAGCTGGCCAATGATGGTGGTTGATACTTACTTTGAAGGCCAGCGCATAGCGGCTATCCGGTGCCATAATACAGGCTATGCCATAGTCAATACTTACTTCAGAAATGTCCCGGTGGCTGTTGAGATAAGGGAAGGTGACATTGACCGGCTGTTCATGGAAAACTGCTTTTTTGACAATGTGAAGAGTGCAGGTGTAATTATCAGCATGGAGGAACATGTGCAGACTCAGGTCAACCTTCTGGATATTTATTGCAGGAATGTCCCGGTTCTTGCCCATTATCGTCAGAGTGGCAAAAAGATTGAACCGGGCGGTAAATTATATAAGGTAGACGAATTCAGTTACGGTCTGATTATGGATGACCTGACTGCGGATTCAGAGTTTAAGACCATAATCAGAACAGAGCCATTAAGACAGTTTCCCGAAAGATTGTCAAGGGATATTCCAGTGCTTCCCCCAATGGAAGCCTGGGTCAATATAAGGGATCTTGGCGCGAGGGGTGACGGGGAGTCAGATGATACAGAAATCTTTCGTGATGCAATAGCAAAACATAAAAACATTTATGTTCCGCAAGGTTTTTACCGCCTCACGGGGACTCTGAAGATGTCCCCCGGGACCCGGCTTATCGGGCTTCATCCCTGGGGCACACAGTTCGTCCTGGAGGAGAGCGAACCTGCTTTCAGCGGATTTGGAGGACCGGTACCTCTTCTGGAATCTTCAGAAGGCGGTGATGATATTTTAAACGGTATTGGTTTGTCTACAGGCGGGTATAATTTCAGGGCCGTTGCATGTAAATGGATGGCCGGGCAAGACTCCTACCTGAATGATATAAAGTTTGTCGGAGGGCACGGGACGCTCCGGAGACCATCGGCACAGGCCTCAGGCCGGCAGGCAGGAGTGACCGGCGGAGGAGGGCAAAGACCAGTCAGCTCACCTGATAACCCGGTTTCGGCACAGGGGCTCGATCTTGCCTGGGATAACCAGTACTGGAGCCTCTGGATAACAAAGAACGGAGGGGGTACTTTCAAGGATATCTGGACCGCAAGCACATATGCTACTTCTGGCCTGTATGTCAGCAATACATCCACTCCCTCAAGAATATACGCCATGTCGCTCGAACATCATGTCAGGAATGAGGCGAGATTCGAGAATGTGGCAAACTGGAAATTATATGCATTCCAGCTGGAGGAAGAGAGCAGGGAAGGGAAAGAGTGCCAGATGGTTGAGCTTTCAGGCTGCAGGGATATTGTTTTCGGCAACTTATGGATCTACAGGGTTATCAGAGTGACAACACCAAAACGGTTCGGTGTAAGGATATGGAACTGTGAGAATATCGAGTTCCGTAATATTAAGAATTACACGCAGAAACTTGTTGTTACGGAATTTCCTGTATATGATGTCAATAAGGAGATACCGCTTTACCCCTGGGAAATAGCAAAGGTTACCGTTACCGGAAAAGAGAAGAGCAATAAGAAAGTGACAAATCAGCCCTGGATGGTTGAAAAACTTGCTTCCGGCTTTGATTTTATCACCGGCATAACAAACGACAGCAAAGGCAATATCTATTTCTGCGAAACGCTGAAGAAGCGGATCTATAAGTGGTCAGCTGAAACCAATACCGTTAAAATGCTGGCTGATTACCCCTTACAGCCATTCGTGCTGGCAACCGATACAAAGGATAACCTTCTGGTCATTTTCAGGTATGACCCTCAGCCTGGTTACATGGTGGGCAGTGTGCAGGAAACAGTACAGAGACTGCCTGATGATAATCCGGGTTACAGCAGCTGGGGTAACAGCGGATGGAGAGCGCTCGCTTACTCAGTCGATCCTGATGATCCGGATGAGACTTTCAGTCCGATGGCCAGGATTGCCAACACCGAAATCAGGGAAGTAAAACGGGCTTACTATCCCTCAAGCCGGTACAGGGGTGATTTCCTGCGTCACATTACCTTCTGGCCAGATTCTTCCTTTATTGCGCCCGATGGAGAGACAATAATACCCGAAATATATGACCTTGGACGCTGTGCATCACTTTCGCCTGCTGTTCCGGGACAGACATTTTATACATCGAACGAAATACCGAAGAAGTTATATGCTCTTGATGTGGCCTCCAACGGGCAGCTGACAAGCCTGAAGGAGATCCATTCCAGGGGTGAGTACGGATATGCCGTTGACAGGGAAGGTAATCTTTATGTCGCAGATGGTCAGATCTTTGTATATGACAGTAATGGGAATGAGGTGAGAAGGATCGATGTTGAGGAAAGGCCGATATCGATTGCTTTCGGAGGCAAAGACGGGAACACCCTGTTTGTCACCACCAATTCATCGTTATATGGAGTGAGAATAAAATAGCCTGCTAAACATTTTAATTAGTGAAACCTGAAAATTCAGCCCCTGAATCCTGCAAAGCGGAACTTGCCCCTAAATCCCCTGAAGGGGACTTAAAGAAGGGGAGCATTAATACTCCCCCTTTAGGGGGTTGGGGGGCGAACAATCCTGGGGGCTGGGGGGCAAACCTTCAGGGGAACTACAAAATATTTCACAACCACCTGCTTGAAAAGATAGAAGAGAAAAGGATCTATCACGACCCTCTCCATACCCTGGCTTTTGGAACGGATGCGAGTTTTTACCGGCTAATACCTCAAATAGTGGTTAAGGCAAAGGATGAAGAAGAGGTTACATTTATCCTGCAGCAGGCATCGGAGTTATCAATACCAGTGACTTTCAGGGGTGCAGGTACAAGCCTCTCAGGTCAGGCAATAACAGATTCGGTCCTGGTGATGACCTGTGATGGCTGGAAAGGATACCGAGTAAAGGATAATGGTGCAAGGATAATATGCCAGCCGGGGCTGACCGGAGGCAGGATTAATGCCATACTTTCACCTTACGGCCGTAAGCTGGGTCCCGATCCCGCTTCAGTCAACTCGGCAACCATCGGAGGTATAGCTGCCAATAATGCAAGCGGAATGAGCAGTGGCACTGAAAGGACTTCCCTGAAGACCGTTCACGGCATGAGGATAATATTGGCTGACGGTACGCTCCTGGACACCGATGATGAAGAGAGCAGGAAATCTTTTGCATTATCCCACAGGGAGTTTACAGATAACCTGACCAGCCTTGCAGAATCTGTCAAGGGCAATAGTGTGCTTTCGGAGAAGATCAGGAAAAAATTCAGCTTGAAGAATACAACCGGCTACAGTATTAATGCTCTAACTGAATATACAGATCCGTTTCAGATTATTGAACACCTTATGATTGGCTCGGAAGGTACGCTTGGATTCATTTCTGAGATCACTCTCAACACAGTTGCCGAGCTCCCCTCCAAGGCGAGCTCCCTTATGATATTCCCCGGAGTCAGCGAAGCCTGTAAGGCTGTTTCAGAGCTGAAAACGGCACCTGTCTCCGCTGCCGAATTTATCGACAGGGCAGGACTCAGGGCTGTCGAAAATGAAGCCGGATACCCTGATTACCTGAAAAAGCTTAATGACAATTGCTGTGCATTGCTGGTTGAAACCAGGGCAAATGATCAGGATGAGCTTCAGGAGAATATTGATTCAATCCTTGACGCCATACACGATATTCCTTCGGAGGTTCCAGTTCATTTTACCGATATCCCTGCTGAATATGAGCTTCTGTGGAATGTAAGAAGCGGATTGTTCCCTTCGATAGGAGCCATGCGGAAATCAGGCACAACAGTAATAATTGAGGATATTGCACTGCCGGTCAGTACACTGGCAGATGCCATTTCGGATCTCAGGCGGCTGTTTGTGAAATACGGGTATAATGAAGCTGTGATTTACGGCCATGCTCTTGAGGGAAACCTTCATTTTGTTTTCACACAGGATTTTGGTACGCAGGAAGAAGTTGACCGGTATTCGAAATTTATGATGGAAGTTGCCAATCTGGTTGCCGTAAAGTATGAGGGTTCGCTGAAGGCCGAGCATGGCACGGGAAGAAATATGGCTCCCTTTGTTGAGATGGAGTGGGGGCAGGAGGCTTACGGGGTGATGAAAGCCATAAAAGAGTTATTCGATCCCCTGAACATTCTTAATCCTGGTGTGATCCTGAACAATGACCCTGAGATCCATCTTAAAAACCTCAAGCCTTTACCCGTATCGAATGAAATCATCGATAAATGCATTGAATGCGGGTTTTGTGAGCCATCCTGCGTTTCCTCCGGACTTACTCTTACTCCGAGGCAACGTATTGCCGTTTACCGCGAGATAACCAGCCTTGTCAGATCCGGGAGAGAACCGCATCTTGTATCATCACTCTCAAAATCATTCAGATACCCGGGGAATCAGACATGTGCGGTGGATGGGCTGTGTGCTTTGAGCTGCCCTGTGAAGATCGATACCGGAAAACTGATCAAAGAACTCAGGTCGGTTTCAATCGGGAAAAGACACAGGACAGCAGGCTGGATAGCTGATCATATGAGTCTTGTTACCGCAATCGGAAGGAGATCACTTTCGCTGGTGCATATCTTTCACAGGTTGTTTGGTACGGCTCTTTTCAGGGGATTTACTTCAGGCCTCAGAAAATTGTCGGGAAACAGGATCCCTCTGTGGAATCAGTATATGCCCAGGGGAGCTTCCAGGGTTTACCCTGGAGATAGCAGTGTTCGCTCCTCCTCCAGAAAAGTGGTTTATTTCCCCTCATGCATAAACCGTTCGATGGGCGTATCAGGAGATTATAATGATGATATCCAGCTTACACAGAAGATGGTTCAGCTGCTTGTAAGAGGAGGCTATGAAATAATTTACCCTGAGAATCTCAATGATCTCTGCTGCGGCATGGCTTTCTCAAGTAAGGGCTATTTTGATGCGGCTGAGAAGAAATCGCTTCAGCTTGAAAAAGCTCTTATGGATGCAAGCAAAGGAGGAGAATACCCCGTTTTGTGTGACATGAGTCCCTGCCTTTTTACCATGAAGGAAAACCTCCATCCGGCTCTTATGCTTTATGAACCGGTTGAGTTCATACATGACTTTCTCCTGCCTCTCCTTGAGATTAAGCCAATAAATGAGACGATTGCAGTCTTTCCGGTATGCAGTATGAAGAAGATGGGGCTGGAGAAGAAACTGCTAAACCTTGCGAAGGCATGCGCCTCTGAAGTGGTTGTCCCTGATACGAATTGTTGCGGGTTTGCGGGCGACAGGGGATTCACATATCCCGAATTGAATGCTCACGGTTTGAGAAACCTCAGAGAACAGTTAGCTGAGAATGTAAGACATGGTTATTCAAACAGCCGAACCTGTGAGATAGGCCTGAGTTTGCATTCCGATATCACCTTCAGGTCGATTGTATATCTTGTTGATATGGTCAGCTCTCCGAAGCGCGATCCAGATCAGTCAGGGGAGAACTCCCTGGCAAAACATGCAGCTCCCACTGCCCCGGCCAGGTCACCGAACTGAGCCCTGGCTATTTCAGCTTTGTTGCCACCTGTCCGCCACTCATATTCTGCCAAATATTCTTCAAGGGGTTCTGTCAGTTCTTCCCATGATTCAGTGATCCCTCCTCCAAGAATGATCATTTCCGGGGAGAGTATGTTCGTAAGTGATGCAAGACCGATGGCCAGCTTTCTGACCGAGGTGAGCCATACCTCGCCGGCAAAATCGTCTCCTTTTCTGAACGCTTCCAGCAACCGATCAGTTGAAGTAAATTTTCCGTTGGTTCTTCTTTCGATCGTGCAATTACCAATAGCATCTTCGAGGCTCCCGGGCATCCCGACTATATCAGGATCACCCGTACTGTCGATAACCATATGCCCTATATGTCCGGCTTTGCCGAAAGCACCCTGATATGGTTTGCCTTCAATAAGTATTGCCCCGCCGACACCGGTTCCAAGGGTAAGCATCACAACATTCTTCTTGTTTTTTGCAGCTCCATATCTTGCTTCGGCCATCATGGCTGCAACAGCATCATTCAATATGTAGGTTCTGACCTGCAGAAAAGCACTCCAGTCAAAATTCTCCAGCCCGTGCAATCGCCCGGGCATATAGGCAATTGCTGTATTTGTATCATTGGGCAACCCGGGAGCTGATATGCCGATTAAGCTGTTTTTTCTCCCTGTTTTGCCGTTGATCTCATTAAGGGCTGACGCAACCGAATTCATCCAGGCGCGGTCATCACTGTCGTATGTGGGCTGGTAATGCCGGCACAGGATATTACCGGCTTCATCAATGGCCACACCCTTTATTCTTGTTCCTCCCAGATCGATTCCGATTACAATGTCTGTCATAATTTACTGTTGATCATTGATTAAAATCCATGTTGTATTTGAAAGGGCAATCATTATTTAACATGTACTCATCCCCCCTAACCCCCCTTCTCTGTTACACAAAGAAGGGGGGAATTAGGAATTCAATTTAACTTTCCCCCTCTTTACGAAGTTTGACGAGCGAAGGGAGGAAATTCCGCTCTGCGGAAAGAGAGAGCCTGTCCCGCGAAGCTTTAGCGTAGCGGGAGGGATTAAGGGGGTGAGTACATTTAATATTTGCAATCATATAAATATCAAACTATTAACTCCCATTAAACGCTCTTATCGCTTCCATCATCGCCACGATGTTTTCAACAGGAACATTTGCCTGAATGTTGTGAACGGTATTGAATACAAACCCTCCATCCCCGGCAAAAATATCGCATAGTCGAAGCACCTCTTCCCGGACTTTATCAGGGGTTGCATAGGGCAATGTATTCTGCGTGTCAATTCCGCCACCCCAAAAGACGATATCTTTTCCGTATTTTTTTTTCAGAATCACAGGATCCATTCCGCCGGCATTCACCTGTACAGGATTTAAGATATCAAAACCGGCAGTGATAAAACGGGAGATGAACGGTTCTACAGCGCCGCAGGAGTGTTTAAAGGTCTTCCATCCGGTATTGGAATGGATCCAGTCATTTATTCTTTTGTAATATGGGAGCCAGAGATCGTCGAACTGTTCGGGAGAGCAAAAGGTTGAATCCTGTGTGCCGAAATCAGTTCCACAGATATAAATTACGTCAATTTTATCACCGATCACTCTGCTTAAGCGGCTCAGGTTTTCAACAGCTATTTCCGATTGACGGTCAAATACAGATTTTATATAATCAGGTCTTGTAATGATGCTCATATACCATTCGGTAATATCTCGGATACCTTTCGGATTCTTCAGTTTAATGCCGGGAATATGGGCAATGTCCCCGAGAGCCGTGCCTCCCGGACTTGCAACTACAGCCTTTCCTGTTGCACGTGCTTTAAACGTGGTAGTTTGCCAGTATTCAAGATCGCTGTCAGAGATCAACCCATACTCTTCGAGGTTGTCAGCCGGATCCAGCCTGCTCTCATCGACCGGCTGCTGCCGGATAATTGCATCAAAATAATAACTGGTCCGTGGCATGCGTCCGGATGGTCTGGCTGAAGTATCTCCTTCCGGATAGATTAAAATATCACCGTTCTCGTCAATCGTTGTATTGAACTTCTCAGGTACAAGGACAACCTGTCCCCACGGCGTTTGAAATTCTTTCAGCGGCTCGTGGTTATTAAATCCAAATGAGTTCTTTATACCTCTCGCGGGGACCACATCAACGCTAAGTATATCAACAAGTTCATCATCCACTTCGCCGAGCATCTGAAGAGGATCTATCACCCTGACAGGTTTATTTTCCAGGCCGTAATACCTCCTTACGTTTTCAATCGCCTTAACATGCATCCCGGTCACGGCGGTCGATCCGAAATCAACAACTATCCGGTCAGGTTGCCTGTGGTTTATAGTTAAATCAAAGCGCTCTTTTGAGGTCATAATTTTGATATTCCGAAAAAAGACTAAAATAATTAATATTTTTATGGTTGCTAACTAACCTGTAAGAAATGAAAAGAATAGTTTTTGCCTTATTAATCATTGCTGTGTCAATTTCCTGCAGTAATCAGCAAACCGGGTCTGTTGAACAATGGGATCTCTTTGAGATCACACTAAACGGGCCATCTGAGGGAAATCCATACATGGATGTTGAATTGTCAGCGGTTTTCACCGGTAGTGGTGAAAGCATTACCGTTCCCGGTTTTTATGACGGGAACGGGATCTACCGTATCAGGTTTTCTCCACCCGCTCAGGGTAACTGGAAATACCGGACTGAAAGCGATGTTCCTGAACTTACCGATAAAAAAGGGAAGTTCAGTTGTATAAAGTCTTCCGGGAAAAACCATGGTCCCGTGAAGGTAGTCAATACTTATTACCTGGAATATGCCGACGGAGCGCCTTTCTATTCTGTCGGGACGACTGCCTATCAGTGGACAAGTGTAAAGCAGAGTATTCAGGATAAAACAATTGAAACCCTTTCTGAGGCTCCTTTCGACAAGATGAGGATGTGTGTTTTCCCAAAATGGTACAGATACGGGAACGATACTGAGCCCTTTATCTACCCATATAAAAGAGAAGAGGGAAAGAATGATTTCACACAACCCAATTATGAATTCTTTCAAAACTTCGACAGGAGGATTAAACAACTTATGGAAATGGGAATTGAAGCCGATGTGATATTGTTCCATGAATATGATAACTGGGGTTATTTTGAGATGGGAAATGAGATGAATGAAAGATACGTGCATTACATGATTGCACGGATATCGGCTTACAGGAACGTGTGGTGGTCGCTGGCTAATGAATGGGATATCCCAAGACTTAAAGTAGCGATAGACTGGGAGGGGATCGGAACGCTTCTCCAGAATGAGGATCCTCATCAGCGGATGCGCGGGATACATAACTGGTATGGTTCAGAAGATCATTTCTACGATCACTCACGCCCCTGGATCACCCATGTAAGTGCCCAGACATCGCAGTTTTATAATGCAATTAAATGGAGGGAGCAGTACAAGAAGCCGCTACTTTTCGACGAGATGCGCTATGAAGGTGATGTCCCGAGCGGGTGGGGTAACCTGACCGCTCAGGAGATGACCAGTTATTTCTGGATGGCCGGGCTGAGCGGAGGTTATGGAACTCATGGCGATACTTTCAGTAATAATGCCGATGATTCCACTGAAGTGCGCTGGTGGGCAAAGGGAGGAACTCTCCCGGGAGCGAGCCCTGAAAGGATAAGCTTCTTCAGGTCGGTCATGGAACAGGCGCCCGTTAAGGAGATGAAGCCTGAGCTTTTGGATAATGGAG
>Ga0334882_1003424_pt1 | contig 14545 bp, 10 predicted proteins | sample GraSluR1_MG_5_FD_207226 | JGI IMG/M metagenome (GOLD analysis project Ga0334882, IMG submission 207226) | Sludge microbial communities from methane-producing bioreactor in Wageningen University, Netherlands - Granular Sludge_15_04-R1 | ecosystem: Engineered > Bioreactor > Anaerobic >... | reverse complement strand
TAAAACACTGAACCTGGAATGATTTAGACAGCCTGTTATGTTTCTAAACAGGTGGAGACTCAGGTTTCTGTTGCTCTCCCGTGCCGGATTTTCCTCTATGGATTGAACCAGTAGTTTAACTTAACAAGAAAGATATTGCCCGGGAAAATTTTAAACAGCTGTTTAAATGACTCTTTTACAGAGACATCCGGTACTTCAAGAAAGCCAGTGCGCTCACCTGACCATACCAGGTAGATAAAAGAGCCAAGGCGGTATTCCCATTTAGCTACAAGATTTGAACGGAACTGGCAGAAATTGAAATCGGGATTATCAACCAGGTAATCTGCAGTCATATCATTGTTTTCATCAAGAGCATAAATATTGCCGTTAAGTACAGGATCTTCGAACACAGCAAACCTGTCTTCATACTTTTCTGCCATAGGATTGTTAACATGTTTCAATTCTGTGTATATGCCTCTGGATACAAAAGGACTGCCATAATACTGGATAGAAAATTCAGGAGTCAGATTAAGATCAGCCCTGAATGTAAGTCCCAGCGTTTTCTGATCAATTCTCCCAAGGATATAGCTCTTTCGATCAAGATATTCTTTTGCAGCAACATATTGAAGCCTGTCATAATTTTGTTCGAAATTGCCGCTGAGCCTGAGCCGTAAATTCTTAAGCGGCCTTACAGTTATTCTGGGTTCAACTTCAAAACCTGATCCTGAGTTATTACCCGCTTTTTCATGCCTGTAATTCAGTTGAGCAATAATATTTTTTGATGGATCCGTGCCAAAGCCCCCAAAGAAAATAATTCCTGACGGCACAATCATGTCATGCCCTCCCCTTAATAACTTAGGGTCGGTAGCGCTGCTGTGAAAGATAAGATTTGCATTAACAGACCATTGGTTTATAAATCCGGCCTGAGCTGAAAGATGACCTCCCGATCCAAGGAAAGTACCGTTAAAATTCCATGAGTTAAATTGTTCCAGAACAATCTTATACGACCGGAATATCCACACAGGCCGGTTGACGAAATATGATATTTCATTTTCCTGATTTATTTCGTCGGCCGTCTTCATATAACCTGCGTCATTCAGTTCAAGGCCCGGAGAAGCCCATCTTGCTCCTGCTGAATATCGCCACAATCCTTTTGCCCCTTTGCCTATCATGAATTTACCGCCAAAACCGCTCAGTCTTATTGCAGTGGTATCATAGTTCAGGTAATCTGCTCCCGGGCGATGAAAATAATGCGCCGATGATCTCTGCAGGCCGGTTATTGCCTCAGCAGCGCCGCTGATATGGCTTCCTGTGAGACCGGCATCAATGAAGAATTCCTTATCGTGCCACCAGTGAAGCAGATCGATGCCTCCAGTATAGGCATTTGCCGGAAGAAACTGAAGGTCTTCGTCATTGATGAAGCGGTTAGTTGATGTAAATATCCCGCCTACTGTTGTGGTCCCGGCATTGTACCCTTTCCTGATACGTGCCACCAGGTAATTGGTCAGCGGTTCAATCTCACGTTTCGAGATATTGCCGTCAATACCTGCAATTTTTGCATACTCGTTCGAGGTTACGCTCTGTATCAGCCCCACCGATAACCCGTCGGAAGTTGTACCGCTGAATTTAACGGCACTGAGGATTGTTGTTTTATCGGGTATTTTCATGTAAGTTTTCTCCCCGCCAGGCAGCACCATTGAAGGAGAATGACCTATCCGCCGTGAATAGAACAGGCTTTGATCGTCAGTACTGTTGTCGAATATCGTCAATCCCTCCAGGAAAAAGGGACGTTTCTCTTCGTAAAAGGTTTCAAATGCAGTAAGGTTCATGATCGAGGGATCTGATTCGACCTGGCCAAAGTCAGGATTTACAGTAACATCTACAGTAAAGTTGCTTGACACGCCGATCTTGGCATCAAGCCCCATATTCCCTCCCCACATCCTGCCTTTTTCATTAAAAGGATTGCCGGGTTCCTTTTCCATGGTTTTCAGTTCACCAAGAAGAAATGGCATTATCTCCACCCGGCGCGAACTTTTCAAACCTGTTATTCCCCGCAATTCCCCGTAATTATAAAGAACACCCCGGCCGGTCCGGGTTTGTTTGTTCCAGTTACTTTCCTCCTGCTTCCTTGCAATCCATCTCCAGGTATGCATTCCCCATACCTGTTCATCTTTTCGGCTGAAACGAAGCTGGCTTAACGGTATCTCCATCTCAGCAACCCAGGCAGAATCCTCCAGCCCTGTTTTTCCTTTCCAGACTGCATTCCAGTTCAGATCAATGTTCTCGGGGTTTGAAAGTATCAGGTCAACTTTCTGACCCCAGGCTGAGAGATTGAACTCAAATCCGGTTCTGTAATCCCGGTAACTGTCAAAGTTTATGCCTACCATATCTCCGGCAAACTCATCACGCTGACCCGAAAACCTGAGTATTTTTTCAGGTTCTCCGTCATATGCCCTGAAGGCAACGTAAATATACTTGTCGTCGTACTGGATGTTAAGTTCCGTCGGATATGAAGGTTTTGCACCCTCATGAGGAATGAACTGAGTATAGTTACCAGCCCAGGTGCCCTGCTTCCAGCATTCGTCATCAAGCTTACCGTCGATCACCGGGCGCGGTGCCGATAACCTGGATGTTACATATGCCGGCTGCTTTCTTCCCTGGTTGCTTACCGGAACAGTGTCCTTCATATAACTCCTATCTGAAAACTTTGAATAGGAATAACAAGGATCATTAAGGCCTGTCGAAATAAGTAAACATAACAGGGGAACAGATATTGATATGGCTGGGCTCATTAATTTAAATCAGGCCGGATTATAAATGAAAAAGACCAAAGACAATTTAATTCAGGATACCGGAAAAAATTTCCTGCCCAAATTAAGAAATTTATGCATCAAATCTCCGGGCGGTCCCCATGAAAAATCCTGTAAATAAACAGCAATATTCTATTTTGTCACGAAGGATTACTCCAGGCTCTCCAATAACCTGTAATTGTCCGGACATTTCATATCAGGATCATCGGGCAGGATCCCTGCTGTCATACTAAAAAATGTAAAATCCTTGTTCACGCTCTCAGAATGACCGCCCACCATGCTTTTTTCATTTGAAAATGTAAAGCGAACATTTATTGTGCCGTTCATGATATAACTCCGCACTAACACCACATCCATGGCTGCTTCTGCCCTGTGGGATTCTTCCTCAGGTGGAAGGTTCGCATTGCCTGCAACATGATAATGATATTCCGGAACAGAACCAATACCTGAATATGCCGGCTCCCTTGACCACATTTCGCCGGGAAGATTAACCCTTTATTATTTACCTGTAGATCATGTATTTATCTTCGTTTTTAGAAGATCAGCTTATTCTTGCGAAAGTTGGTCGGGATCACCGGCATTTTACAGCTTGTGCCTCTTGCGGAACAGAAAATAGACCGGTATGCCTGCCATGATAAGGGAAAGACCTATCAGGGCTTCCCGGGGCCTCGTTATGATGGTATTTATGAACAATCCGGCACAGAAAAGCACAAATATTGCCGTTACGACCGGGTAGCCCCAGGTTTTGTACGGCCGGTGCGCATCCGGCATCCTGCGGCGCAGTATGAAAACTCCCGTGGCCGCGGCTCCGTAGAATATGTAAACGGCAAAGATGAGCATGTCGGTCAATTGGTCAAAGTTGCCTGACAACACAAGTACAGATGCCCATATTCCCTGCCACAGCAGGGAGTTGCCAGGCACATTGTGATTATTGAGCTTCCCGATGCCTGAAAAGAAAAGCCCCTCCCGCGACATTGCATAATAGGGTCTGGAGCCTGTCAGAATACTTGCATTAAGGCAACCCAGGGTCGATACCAGTATAAGCGATGATATGAAAAGTACGCCTCCTTCTATACGGAGGCTTCTTACCATCTCAATGGCGGCAACCTGATTGCCTGCTTCATGCACACTCACCAGGTCAGGGATCGACATGACTGCCAGGTAGGAATAGTTGACCAGCAGATAGATTATTGTTATTGCAAAAACACCAATGATGATTCCTTTGGGAATATTACGCCGTGCATCTTTTATTTCTCCTCCTATGAAGCCTGTCGAGACCCATCCCTGGTATGCCCAGAAAGCTGCCAGCATAGCTGTCATGAATGAAGAGACATTAACAGACCCTCCCTTCAGGCTCCTGAGGTCAAAGATTTCTGTATGGCCGCGGGATACGTTGAACAGTCCAAATGCAATAATCACCGCCAGACCTGCACAGACAATGAAGAACAGGGCTTTGTTAACCCGGGCCCCGCTCTTCAGTCCCGACATGTTGAGAAATGTCAGCGCCATTATAATCAATATTGCAGTAAGCTTGATCCCGAAATCATGGAAAGGGAAGAAGACACCCCCGATAGTAATATCCTGCAATGATGAAAATAAATCAGGCAAAGGCAGGATACTTTTCAGCGACTGAACAAAGACATATGCCAGCGATGATATGGTGGCCGACTGTATTACCGTAAACAGGGACCAGCCATAGAGAAAGGAAAAGAATCGGTTGTAGACTTTTTTAAGATAGACGTACTCCCCGCCGGTGTCAGCCAGCATACCGGCCAGCTCGGCATTGCTCAGGGCACCGAAAAGTGTGATTGCGCCGGCTGCTGTCCATGCAATCAGTATCCATGTGGATGATTGGAGCCCGGCAGCCATGGGTGCAATCTTCTTGTACACTCCTGAACCAATGATATTTGCAAAGACAAAGATTATTACATAACCCAGTCCGAGTGTTCTTGCAAGACTTCGCTGTTGGATCATTGGTACGGATCATTCTGAAGTTTGAAGGACCAAATTAAGAAATAAGTTGAAACATTGACTCTTTTCGGGCGGTTGTATGTTTGGCGTGATATCTTTTATTGAATATATGACCGTCTAAAGACGGTAAGCCCTGCCGGCTTTTGCAGTACAGTTAACCGCCAGGCGGCAGGGTTGTATGTTCATCCCCTGCGGGGAAGGGAAGACCCGTGTACTCCTTCTCATACAGTAGTGTAACCGCTACGCGGTAGGGTTTATCCCCTGCGGGGAAGGAGAAGACCTGTTGGAGCTGGTCAGGATCACCGATTTTTGCACTCTGATATCAGGCCGGTTTAAGATCTGTTTTTCTTCCCACTGCCGTAAGATTTTCAAGAACCATTTCCTCAGTATACATTCCGGCATTTACTGCTGAAATATCCTGATTCTGCAACACCCACAGGAATGCTTTTACCTGAAGCTTCATCTTGTCAGGGATTATACTGTTGAGCTTGCTTGCCCTCCATTCGGGAACGGGAACTTTTACCGGATCATATGGCGTTGCAACTGCCATGGCTGCCTTCATGGCTATGAGACCAATGCCATTTTCTCTTGCACTTAAGAGGAGATGATCGAGAAATGCATGGTTTATAACATTGTATGCGATCATTGCCACATCGAAATAATCAAGTTCAATTGCTGTTTTCAGCAGTTCTGCCATCCCATGATGAGAGGAGAAACCCAGAAAACGTACCTTCCCCTGTTTTTTCAGTTCACTGAAAGTTTCAATTATCATAGGATTCCTGATCTCTTCCGAAGTTGCTGCAGCATGAGGACAATGCAGAACATCAAAATAGTCCGTCCCCACTCTTTTGAGGGATTCTTCAACGCTGCTGACTATTGCCTTCTTTAGCTCCGGACTTCTTTCGACCCTGTCTCCGTATTCATCTTTCATGGCATCGCTCAGAAAAGCACCATCCATCTGCTGCTGCTGTCCGGGCCAGTAAACCATAAAATATTCAGGTTTCTCTATGCCGCATTCCAGCCGAAGCTTTCCGGCTTTTTTTCTAATCTCATCCTGCCTTGAAGGGGAAAGCTTGTCAAATATATCACGGTAAAGACGGTTTCTTGCCGGGAAAAAAGCGGTAACTTTCGTTGCGATGAAAGCTTTGTCTCTTTTTGAAGGAGTGTTAAATACTTTTGCAAGAGTAGCTTCCGCCAGGCCTTTATTGTAAGAAGGCGCTGTATCGAAATAATTGATACCTCTTTCAAACGCAATTTCAATGGGCCGGATATTATCAGGATTGTTTAATTCGGTGCCATAAACCAGCTCCGAAACCATCAATCCTGTTCTTCCCAGCTGTCGGTATACCATTCCCTCCTGCCTGTTGCGCCATTCCGGCACTATTGTATTATACCGGGTTGTATCAATATTCTTTGCCTTCCCGGAAAATTTGGTGCCAATTACCGGAACTGAGATGACCGCCAGGGAGCTTTTTCTTATAAACTCCCTTCTGCCTATTGAATCTGAATTTCCTTTTGAGCTCATATAATGAGTTTTTGAGTTTACAATTGAAAATTTAGGAAAATAAATCCATTCCGGATCTTATTCGGGAAACATTTTATCAGTATGTGCATCATAATTGAAGGCATTCTGCTTAATTTTCTATATTTAACATTAAAACTGGACCCTCAGGCCAGTAATAATTCAAAGATCACTCTGTTATGGAACGTACAACAACCTGTCTTGCCAAGCTTGAACGGATGAATAAAGCATTGCATCACCAGGAACCTGACAGGGTTCCAATCAGTGATTTCTTCTGGGGAAGCTTTACTGACAGATGGCGAAATGAGTTAGGACTCCCGGCTGATGCTGACCCGTATTATTATTATGATCTTGACTGGATAGTTACTACCCCCAATATGGATCCTTTTATCAGACCATTCGAAACTCTCCGCGAGAACAGTGAAGAAGTGATAATTAAAACTGGTTTCCTTGCTACCATCAGAAAAAAGTTTGACTCACCAATGCCTGAATGGTTGTCTTTTGAAATTGACACAATAGAAAAACTTGAAGGACTCGTATTTGATGATCCTGCCGATCCGAGAAGGTTTTTTTCAGCAGGTGACAATCAGATTGCAGGTGTCGGGGACGGATTTGTACGCAATTCACCTCCCTGGATAGTAACAGTCAATAAGCTAAGACCGGATTTCCCTGTTTACGGAAGTATTATTGAATGTTCCGAATGTCTCACCCGCCTTGTCGGTCAGGAAAATTTTCTGTTCTGGATAGGAATGTATCCTGAAAGACTTGGTGATGTCATCAACAGGATCGGCCGGTTCTATGCCGATTCCGCCAGAGCACAAATAAAGGCAGCCGACGGACTTCTTGATGGTTTTGTAATCTGGGGGGACGTGGCCTATAAACATTCTTTGCTGTTCGATCCTGATTACTGGCGTAAATACTTCCGGCCATGGGTAAAAAAAATGATTGATATTTGCCATGAAAACGGACTTCCCGTAATTTATCACGGATGCGGAAATGTTAACGCAATTCTTGACGACTTTGCCATTATGGGACTTGATGCCTATAATCCGCTTGAGGTCAAGGCGGGCATGGATGCCATAAACCTGAAGAAGGTGTTTGGGAACAGAATGGGTTATTGCGGAAACAATGACATACTGGTGTGGGAGACAAATGACCTTGATCTGATAAAACGTGAAACACTCAGAAAGCTCAATGCTGCAAAGGGAGGAGGCTATATTTTCCAGTCCGACCACTCAGTCTCAGGCGGTGTTGCCGGCAAGACGTATGACTACATTGTTAAGATCGTAAGGGAGTATGGAAAATATCCGCTGAACCTTGGGGAATATGATTCAGAGGTGCAAAAGCCGGGACAATGATCATCTTAAACCGGAATTGATTTACCGCCTCCTGCATATTGTAAATACCTGGTATCATATGGCTTAATCTTTAACCGCATGTCCGGCTGAAAGTGGTTTGCCTTACCGGCTTTTACACTTATCCTTGAATGCACCAAATATTACAGTGAATCTCCGAAGTCGTTCCTGAATTTCTCTGCCAACTTATCCGGCCAGTTTGTCTTGGCTTTAAGTTTTCCCACAAAGAATCTTAGCACGGGAGGTTCCTCGATCCATTCCAGTCCTCCTATAAGGTTCCTGTTCTCATACAGCCAGTTTACCCTGTCTTCCATATACTTGACCTGCGACAGGGTGAATACCCTTCTTGGAAATGCCAGACGAAGCAGCTCAACATCCGCCGGGATATCATTTCCATTTTCGTCTCTGACGCTTGAAATGCTTCCGCGTTCCATTCCTCTTACACCGGAGGCTATATAAAGTGCTGCTGCCAGTGCGCCTGCCGGATATTCACTCTGGGGAACATGCGGTATAAAACCCCTTGCATCGAGATGGCATCCCAAGCCCCCGGCAGGAGTTACCACAGGCACGCCTTTTTCCACGAATGAATCAACAGCATATTTGATGAACCCGGGTGACTGACTTATAACATCCATATCAAGAGTCTCATACAGCCCGACAGCCATTGCTTCGATCTCACGGACACTCATGCCACCGTATGTAAGAAATCCCTCAAACAAGGGAACCAGATCTCTCATTTTCATATATATCTCCCTGTCGTTGGTACAGATACCGCCTCCCCTCGTACAGCTTACCTTACGCCCGGAGAAATACGAAAAATCGGTATAACTCATCATTTCATGCAATATCTCTTTTATCGTGAGGTTTTCATACCCCTTCTCCCTGGTCTTGATGAAATAGAGATTCTCGTTGATAAGACTGGTATCCATAAGGACTTTTATTCCATGTTTCCGGGATATCTGCCATACATCTTTCATGTTCTGCATTGAAAACGGTTGTCCCCCGATCAGGTTTGTACCGGCTTCAAAACGGATGAATGCAATTTTTTCCGCACCATACTGCTTTATGACAGCTTCGAGCTTATCAGTATCTATATTGCCTTTGAAAGGATGATCGCTCTTTATATTCAGGGCTTCATCGCGGTATGCTTCATAAACCACGCCTCCAACAAGCTCTATATGAGCTTTTGTTGTTGTGAAATGATAGTTTGTCACGACAATGTTCCCTTTTGGAATGAATACCTGTGAAATGATATGTTCGGCAGCCCTTCCCTGGTGAACAGGCAGAAAATATTTCTGGTTGAATACGTCTTTTATTGCTTTTTCAAGCTTTGAATAGCTGAAAGAACCTGCATAAGAGTCATCCGCTACCATCATTGCCGCCACCTGATTGTCGCTCATGGCATTGGTGCCACTGTCTGTAAGCATATCGAGGAATACATCCTTGTTCTGCAACAGGAAGGTGTTGAATCCTGCTTCTTCCATCGCTTTCTTCCTCTCCTCAATCGGCAGGAGATTTAGTTTCTGGACAACCCTTACCTTATGCATTTCAAGAGGTATATCCTGTTCGTTGAAAAACTTTACTTTACTGTTTTTATGAGTTTTTTCCATAATTGGTTGTTGGTATTTATATTAAAAAAGGCTTGCCGTTTCCAGGGCAAGCCGTATTTTTCAGTTTTGATATAATAAACATTTCATAAAACAGGACTCACCATTATTTCCTGTTGCAATAAAAGTAATAATAGATTCCAATGTTTAACTTCAGGATCATTTTTACTTATAAATCATTGCTCAAACATACTTTATTTTTACAAATATGCAAAATGTCATGGCAGAATTATTATTTTTTTAATTGGCATAGCAGATGGAAATCCGGCATTGATGATGAAAAGCTGAGCATGGCTTTAGTCCAGTTTCAAAATGTCTTAAAACGAACCATATAATCCGGGTATAATTCATTCCTCCTGATCGGCCAAATAAGAACTGAACCAAAAAAAAGCACAAAGCTATTGCCTGATTGTAATCCCTGATACCAGAAGGAGTTTAAAAAACATGTGTTTAAATTGATGCGGATCTGTTCCGATAATTTCTATCGCCTCTGTGAACTCTGATCATTTTTTTTAGACTGGCTTCTTTTATTTCCCATCCAGTAACAGACATATAAAAATGAAGGTATTGCCAGTATTATTACAACCCAAAGCATCGCCTTCTTATTGGCTTCGGGCTCAAATAAGCCGGCAATATACATTATGGCAAGTCCTGACAGGGAGATTATTCCTCCAGGTCCCTCTTTCCAGAGTGCAAGCAGCAGTCCTAGCATTGCAATTCCCCAGAAAATAAACGTCAGAATCTGTGCCAGACTGTAAGTGCAGCCAGTTTCTTTTACCTCACCAACAATGCTTAACGATACAAAGATGAGGATGAAAACAGCCAGAAGGGTGCCTGTAATGCGGGCAATCCATCTGATCCGGTTCAGTTGGGCATTTTTTGGTTTCATGGTAAATATTATTGATATTAAATTTACCACAACGCAACGCCAAAGTCAATTTTTTTTCTCCTGATAGCTTTCCGAAACCGTTTTGCCGGAGTGGAGTAAGCCGGGGGTTCTGTTTTGATCTCCTCCTGCTGCTCAGGAAGCTTAAGGGCTTCCTCTACTGCTCTTTCAAGCTGAGGATCTTTTCCCTCCGACAGCGAAACAGCATTTATTTTTATAGTATATTCGTTACGGGTTTGAATCTGAAATCAATTATGGAAGTTTCTTCAATGAAAATAAAGGGAATATGGCTTTCAGGAAATTAGAACATGCAGTAAGGGGGCAGCATGCCGTTGACGGAGCCGGTGTTCGTCTGCGCAGGGTCCTGGGATACAGGACAATAAAGGACTTTGACCCTTTCCTGATGCTGGATGGCTTTGATTCATCAGATCCCCGCGATTATATAAAGGGGTTCCCCTGGCATCCTCACCGTGGAATAGAAACGGTGACCTATCTGCTGAAGGGAGAGATTGAACATGGCGACAGCCTGGGAAACAAGGGGGTCATCAGGGACCTTCAGTGTCAGTGGATGACTGCCGGATCGGGCATTATTCACCAGGAAATGCCTATGGCTTCCGAAAGGATGCTGGGCTGTCAGATCTGGGTCAATCTTCCAAAAAAGGATAAGATGACACAACCTGCATATCGTGATATCAGACAGCAGGATGTTTCCGTTATCAGCGAGAAGGACGCAACTGTGAGAGTCCTCTCGGGCAGATACGCGACAAAGACGGGAGCAGTCAGGGGCGAATACGTTAAAGTCCAGTACCTGGATGTTGATCTGCAACCCGGCAGTGTCTGGAAGTATAATGAGACTCCCAATGATCAGACTATGTTCCTGTATCTCATCGAGGGAACACTGGCTGCAGATGAAACTCTGTCTGAATTTGAGGATAAAGCCTGTGCAATGCTTCTTAAAGCTTCGTCAGGGAACAGTTCGGAATTTGATGAGGTAAGGGTAATGGCAGGGCCTGAAGGGGCGAGGTTCCTGCTTCTGGCTGCCAGACCGCTTCAGGAACCTGTTGCATGGGGCGGCCCGATTGTAATGAATACCGAGGAAGAGCTGAACGAAGCTTTCAGGGACCTGGATAACAGGACATTCATAAAACACGAAAGGCCTCTTGAACTTTAAGCAATGCCCCCGACAGCTTTGGCACTGTATTACAGATCACCGCAAAATGTGTCTCTTTCAGATAAAACCTCAAGGCGGTTTAATTAACCCCCCTCTAACACCAGACTGTCAGGTATAGAAACAAGCTCAATTCCAGTTGATTTCCCAAGGTTTCGCGAATATTGCCTCCTTACCGGATCGTTCCAGTGCTCATGAACACCCAGGCTCGTAACAGGTTTGCCGCTTTTATCCGGGTCGTAAATTATATTTTCAGGCCAGTTTGAAGGATCTGCAGCCTGATGAAGATAATCATCAATCCCGTCTCTGTCCGGAATAATTTCCCATTCATTATTTAAAGGATCATGCTTATGGATTCCATTCCACTCCGCCCTGAGAAAATCATAGCAGACCGATTCAATTGCAACCTGATCCTGTGAAAGAAATATGGAATTACACCAGTCATTGTTAAATGGTGCCATAAAATATTTGACAGGTACCTTTGTTTCATCCGATCCGCCGCCAAATAACGCTTCAACTATGTTTAGCATGGTATTTTGCCCCAGATATCTGCTACCCATCAGATCTACAAGGGCGCGATACTGAAAGTAGCCTTCATATGTTGATCTTTCTTCTCCTTTAAGAAGATGTGTATGATGAAGAAGCTTTGATGTAGGAGAGGTGATGCTCCCGAAATGATTCTTGGCCGTCAGTGAAATTATTGCAGCCCCGTGAGTCCTGAGATTAGCCAGGTTTATTATATAATCAGCCTCTTCAACAATATCATAAGTCTTATCCGAAAGACAGGAATTTGAAAAATAGATACGGTCTTCATCCGTTGTCCTGATCAACGTTCTGCCATGCATCGAAGAGGTTCTGTCAGTATAAATAACATCCGGAAATTCCCTGACCCATACATCATAATTGTGCCCGTAAATATGAGCTATCGGGTCCCCTATAGCAATATCTGACTGTTCTATACCTAAGTCGTTTACAAGTTCCTGCAGAAGTTCGAGAACAATAGCCGGTCCTGTCTCTACAGGTATCAAATTCAATCTTCGTCTTTGTTCCCTGGGTTTTAGATCCTGAGGCAGATAGTATCCTTTTTTCTTTTCTTCCTGGTTCAACAGCCATCTTGACTGGCTCTGATTGATCTTAATAAAGATCTTTTCACCTTTTTTATAGCCACAGTTATCTCCCGATTTTCCTGAATTAAAAGAACGAAAAAGCTGATCCCATGATGCAGATACTGATGATTCGCCGGTCAGTTTCATAATAGCCTCGCGGAACATGGTTCCCACAACCTTTTTATCTGTGTTTTCAGGTTTCCAGTACCAGTCCTGTGCGTCAAAAGTGGATCTGCAGTTCTCATTTGTAGCATCGGGATTCCAGACCCAGACAACCCTGCCAGGATTTATTCCTACGGGTACACCTGCCGGACGGTTCGGTTCTTCGTCCTTTGAACAGCTTTCCTGCATCACTGAATATGACTCCCGGATCCCGATTCCGGCCGGAATAACCAGAAAAATCACCGGCAGTAAGAATTTATGGCTCGCCCGAATTCCCATACCCTTTCCCGAATCACGCAATTCGCAGACAAATAAACATATTGCAATAATCGGGACTGCTGCGGCCGATAAGTAAATTTCTGTACTTAAGGCGCTGAAAAAAACAGGTTTGAATATTAAAAATATCCACATGGTAATACTTGTTAATAACTAATCAGCCGGGATAAGAAAACATACTGCTGAATTCTTCTTTGCATGTACTTGTTTCAGTCTGAAAGGAATCATTATATTTACTCTCAATAACTTATTTCTGTCAGACAGGATTGTTGACATCAGTTATTAAAGATAAATAGCTCTTTATTTTATTGCCGGCAATTAACACACTAAAGGTACTGTTTTTTAACGATAATTCATATTGATGTGCGATCTGAACGGATAAATAGAGTTGCTGCTTTAAGGAACTATTCATTTACGATAAATGCAGGCAGAAAAAAAATGCCTTCAGCATTGCCTGGCCTGACAGCAGAAAAAACAGGTTATGCCATTCTGACGTGCCCGTTCCGGTTTGGCACAAAATATGCGTAATTTGAGCCTGGAAACAAAACACAAAAAATCCGCACATGAAACCCTCATGTTTGCCAAAACACAAACACGCATGAAAATAATTTTCAAACATGAGTGGTTCCATCCGACCTTTAAAATTAAAATTATTTACGAATGAAAAAATTGATATTTTCATTGGTTCTTTTATCATACGGGGTTATCGCGTATTCTCAGTCCTCCGGAAAGATTATGCCGGTCACCGCCGCATCCAAAAGTGCTTTGTCGCTTTATAAAAAAGCGCTTGAGTATTACGATGCCGTCAATATTGAAAGGGCTACAGAGACCTTCAATGATGCCCTCAGGGAGGATCCGGATCTGTTCATGGCAAATTATCATCTGGCACTTTATTATCTGATGAACCAGTCATGGGATAATTTCAGAAGGTATTCATATGCTGCCATAAACTGCAAAGCAAGGCTGAGCGAAGGGGAGGAGCTCCTGAAGGAAGCTCTGGTCAGGCTGAGGAACGGAGATGCGGATGTTACCGGTCCTGGCAGGAAACTCGTGGATCTCTACCCCGGTGATCCCAATTCGTACAGCCACCTAATTTCTTTTCAGTCGCTTAATGGCGACATTGAAGGTATGACTGAAACCATCAAAAAGGCGATAACCATCGCCGGTAATCCGGCGCCGTTTTACAATCAGCTCGGGTATGCGTACATTAATCTGAACCAGGAAGAGAAGGCCAAAGAAGCCTTTGACAGATATATCGAACTTGATCCGAAGAACCCGAATGTATACGATTCAAAGGGGGATTATTTCATGTATGTCAGGCAGTATGACAGGGCATATGAATCATATATGAAAGCCCACTCCATCGATCCTTCATTCAGTGAGGAGAAAGCCCGGATGGCAAAACGGCTTTTCGAGCAGGAGAACGGCCGGGAACTTCAGATAATCATTATGTGACTCCAATCCCGGGGATGATTATTTAATTCCTGTACCCTGATCCTGAGTTATTTAGTGCAACTCTATTAATCAGAATATTCATATCATTTCTTTTGATCTTTCTTCACCGGGTTTGCATCGTTTATAATACTTAAAAGAGACTCCTGCAGGGTTCTGTTAATGTTTTCACACAATCAGTATGTTCTGCTTGATGTTCAAACTCAGACTGGCTATAATTGCCTTTCTTTAAAAGATCTTTTTTCCCTGAC
>Ga0334882_1003422_pt1 | contig 14552 bp, 11 predicted proteins | sample GraSluR1_MG_5_FD_207226 | JGI IMG/M metagenome (GOLD analysis project Ga0334882, IMG submission 207226) | Sludge microbial communities from methane-producing bioreactor in Wageningen University, Netherlands - Granular Sludge_15_04-R1 | ecosystem: Engineered > Bioreactor > Anaerobic >... | reverse complement strand
ATCAACTTCCTCATCCCAGTCTTCATCCCAATCAAAACTTACTTCGCTGGGGGTAAAGAAGGTTAGAGATTTGATTACAGCATCGATATAGGGAACAAGATCATCCCATCGATCGACAGGTGCGTAGGTAAACAAAGTGAAAGTCTGGGTTGGTTCCACCAGCACTACCACCAAACGCCCGTGCAAGGGGGTGCCATCTTCATGCTCACCAGTGAATTCCACCTCGCGGGCGGGTTTGCCGGCAACACGGATGTCTTTTGGCTCGCCGATGTCGAGGTCTTCGGTGTCAAATTCGTTGACTTCGTAATCAAATTGCTCATCGAGGTTGGTTTCTTCTTCGATTGCCTCACCAATGAAAAAGAGGGCAGGGCCATGGTCTTCATTAGCACCGGGTAGTTCCATGGCAACAATGCCCCAGAAGCCTTCGACAGTTGAATCAGGAATGACATTGAAGGCATAGCCGCCTTCTTCGCTGCGGTATTCTTCGCCTAACTCGACGGAGGGGACAACTTCTTCCACCGCTTTCTGGAAACGATCAGTTATTTGTGAGATCAGGCCACAGGAGCATGCCATGGTGAAGAGGAGGGCAATGCTTAATAGTAAGATTCTTTTATTAGTAGGTTTGCTCATTGTTTCTCCTGGATGTTTACTATGAAAAAGTGTTAATGTTGATTTTACTATTGTAAATTAATTATTGCTATTCTACAAACAATTACTGCTGGACAATTGTCCGCATCTGTATGTATATTGAGAAAGCACCCCAATCACCATTCGATTGAGGTGCTTTGCATGATGCGAATTGTCAGGATTTCTTTGGTTTGATCAGCTGCATCAACTGTTGGAGCTTTTCTTTAATTGCGGGCTTGCGCAGCTGCCAGGTGCCGGCGATACCATAGGGGAAGAACAGCACGATCAGGATAAAGATAATCCCGAAGAAGAGCGGCCAGCGTGCGCCAAAAATATCATACAGGAAGTGGCTGAAGGCCTGCATTAACCCGGCCCCGATAATCGGCCCAACCAGGGTGCCCATGCCGCCCAGAATGACCATGATGAGTACATTGATGGTGGTTGCGGCGGAGGTCATGGTATGAGTGGCGCTGGTAGTCCACAGGGAATACATGGCGCCGGCCATACCGGCAAAGAGAGCGGAAACCATGAAGGTGATGGTGCGGTAAACAGCCGGATTGTAGCCGATCATACGCATACGGTCTTCATTTTCGCGGGTGGCCACGATGACACGGCCGGTGGGTGAGTTGGTGAAGCGGCGAATGAGGAAATAGCTGACCAGCAGAAAAGCCAGGGCGATGAAGTAGAAACGCGGCCGGAATTGGGTGGGGTTGATCCAGTCAGGCACCGGTACACCGTGCAGGCCTTCGTCCGCGCCGGTCCATTTGACAAAGTCGGTGGCTTTGGCGAGGATGTGAATGGCTTCTGCCAGCGCCAGGGTGAGCATGGCGAAGTATGACCCCTTCAGGCGAATAGAGGTGGCGCTGAATAACAGGCCGATCAGCAGGGAAACAATAGCAGCTGCCACCAGGGCAACAGCCAGGATGATCCCGCTGGTGATATCAGCTCCATTGGGGAGGGTGACCCGATATTGCGAGGCAAAAACCGGCCCCCAGTGGGTGATCAGCAGCGCGGTAGTATAAGCGCCGCCGCCGAAGAACGCGGCATGGCCGAACGAGAGGATACCGCTATAGCCGATGAGCAGGTCATAACTCATGGCCAGCACTGCCATGATGAAAAAGGCAATCAGCTGTCCCTGCCAGAACTTGGTCACGCCAAAGTTCAAGCCTGTGCCTGTGATCAGATTCATAACGAAGGGGAAAGCCAGCATGATCACGGCGAATCCCAAGAAAGCACGTTCTTTCTTGATGATGGATATGAGGGGTGTTTTGGTTTCGATGGATTTTGCCATGGGGTTACTCCTTCTTTCCAAACAGGCCGGAGGGTTTGACTAACAGGACGATCACCATGATGATAACGGTTGAGGCTTCTGCAACAGCGGTGGAGAGTGACCATTTCAGGGCGTAGTAATCACCGAAAGCACGCGCCAGGCCCAGTGTGAGCGCGCCAATGAATGCGCCAACGTAACTGCCCATGCCGCCAATGACTACGGTGATAAAGCCTTGCATCTGGTATTGGTCTCCCATCAATGGTTGCACAGGGATGAAGGGTGCTGCGCCGATGCCTCCCAGGGCAGCCATGGCTATGCCGAGGGCGAAAACGAAGGTGAACATGCTGCGCACATTGATACCGAGGGCTTCGACCATTTCAGGATCCTGCACCCCGGCGCGGATGACCATGCCCAGGCGTGTTTTGGTCATCAGCAGGGTGATGAAGATGAACATCAAGAATCCCAACAGGATGATGAACAGACGGTAGGTGGGGAAGGTGACGCCGAAAATATCCAGGGTGGCGTTGCTGTTAAGCAGCCAGTCTGCTACAGTTTCGGCTTTGCCGGGTGCGGCGAACAAGGGGGGGCGCACCATTTTATAGGCAAGCGGGGTCCACAAGAATTGGATGGTTTCTTTGATGACAAAGCTGATACCCAGGGTCATCAACACGATGAAAAAGCTGCGAGTGTATAAGGGGCGGATGAGCAATACCTCAATGAACATACCACACAGCAAACCGAACCCGGTTGCGACAAACAATGCCAGCACAAAACGCAGGTTGCCGTTCATCAATAAGATGGCTTCTGACCAGGCTTCGCGGAAAACGGTAAGCAGGATGGTTGCTACAATCAACCCACCGATCAGCAACCAGTTGCGGGTGGTGTGTTCGGCAGCTACATATTCCTTTTTATTTCCGGGCTTTGAAACTGCAACGGCAGCCAGGAAACCACCCAACAGCAAGAAGAACGGACGCAGCCAGAATCTTGCCAAAGGTTCCTGCGGACTGAGTTCTGCCAGCGGGTTAGATTCTGTAACCGTTGTTACAGCAACCATGGCGGTGTTTGCAAGGCCGAGAATGTCGAAATTTAGAATCGCCAGAACAACCAGGATGATCACCAGCACCCAGGCAAGGCGCGGAAGCAGGTTCTGCAGGCTCTCAGAGAGATTGAGCTGCGTCAATCGCGGCTTGATCACGGTCAGAAATTGCAACCCGGTAGCGAAGGCGATTATCAACGGTGCTATACCAAAAACGAAGGTAGGGTTTGTGTAAAATTGCCAACCGATATAAGCGCCCAGCATGAACATGGAGCCATGCGCGAAGTTTAGCACATGCATCAGGCCGAAGATTAGCGTTAAACCAGCTGAGACCATGAAAAACAGTGAGCCCAGGGTCAGCCCTGACAGGGCGGTGCGCACAAAGGTGGTGGTGCCTGAGGTACGCCATACGACAGCGATCAGGATCGCCAAAATTGCGACGAAGATTACGATGGTGATGAATTGTTTGCGCTTTTCGTGGTTCATGCCTTGTCTCCTTGTTTCACTGTACGCACACTTGCCCCAAGGTATTCATGGATGAGTTCTTCATTGTGGATGAGTTCGCTCATTTTGCCGTTGGTAACCGTTTTACCATCATCGATGATATAAAAGTTCTTTGCCAACTGACTTGCCATGATGAAGTTTTGTTCTACCAACAGCACGGTGGTGGTCTGGCTCAGTTTACGAATGGCTTCCATCATTTGTTGAATCAAGATGGGGGCCAGTCCTTCCGAGGGTTCATCGATCAGTAAAAGGTCATTATCCGGAACGAGCGCCCGTGCTACTGCCAGCATTTGCTGCTGCCCACCCGAAAGGTGATTGCCAGGTAATTTGTATAATCGTTCCAGGTCGGGGAACAATTCAAAGATAAAGTCGGCGTGTTTATCCAGATCACCGCGTTTGCGTTCCGCCATTTTCAGGTTTTCCATAACCGATAGTTTTCGGAAAATGGCGCGGTGTTCGGGCACATAGCCAATGCCGAGATTGACGATATTAAAGGCGCGTTTGCCGTGAATCTCCATGTCTTTGAAAATGATTTTGCCCTGGGAGGGCGGGGTCAGCCCCAGGATGGATTTGAGGGTGGTGGTTTTGCCAGCGCCATTGCGCCCCAGTAGAACAGTGATTTCATTCTTGGGCACTTCTACTGTCACGCCCTGCAAAATGTGGAATTGGCCGATGTAGGTTTGAATATTATCTACAAGAAGCAGGTTTTCGGGTTTGGTGTTTTCGTTCATACCAGTTCTCCATACAGATCGCCGAGGTAGGCTTTTTGAACCAGTGGGTTGCCCGCGATTTCCTGCGGCGTGCCTTCCGCCAGTAATTTTCCCTGGCTCATGACAGTGATCACATCCGAAATGGACATGACCATGTCCATGCGGTGTTCAACCAGAATGGCGGTGCGCTGGTTGTCCTTGACCACATGTTTAATGATCTCGATCAGTTCGGGCACCTGTTCTGAGGACATGCCCGCGGTCGGTTCGTCGAACAGGAGCAACTCGGGGTCGCTTGCCAGCATGATGCCAAGCTCTAATTTGCGTTTCTCGCCGTGCGCCAGGTTACGTGCCAGTACATACTCACGGCCACTCAGGCCCACTTCTTCGATCACAGCCGCTGCTTTCTCAACATAAGAAGGAAAGTCATCGGCCAGTTTCAAAAGACGGAAATTATCCTTGCCCATGGCCTGTGCTGAGAGGCGGATATTCTCCAGCACAGTCAGGTTGGCGAAGATGTTGGTGATCTGGAAGGAGCGGCCGATGCCCAGATGGGCGCGGCGTTGGGGTGCCAGGTGGGTGATGTCTTCGCCCTTATAAAACACCTTGCCATCGGTGGGCGGCATGGTGCCGCTGAGCAAATTGAATAAGGTAGTTTTTCCGGCACCGTTGGGACCAATGATGGCGTGCATGTTGTACTGTTTGATTCTTACACTGACATCATCCACCGCCACCAGCCCGCCGAATGCTTTGCGTAAATGTTGCGCTTCTAAGATGATTTCGTTACTCATTGTGAACCTTTTCTGTTGGATAGGATCAATAAAATAATGGCTAAGGTGTGTGACTCTGATTCATTTTTGGGTGTTCCATCATCGGCATCTTACCATTTTAGCAACAAACGATGTGACAAAAACTGATAAATCATTAACCAGGCAAGCACCATTTTGGGGTAGTTTGGGAGGGATGATTCATCATCCCTCCCAAACATTACAGTAAAATGCGTAAATGTTTTATGGAATGATGGGAAGGTCACCGCAGCGGGCAGCATAATCGCCAACCAGCGTGCAGGGCACACCCAGTTCATCATAGGCACTTACATAGACGGTCTCAAAGAAAGCATATTCGTTGATGCCGTCGCCATCCAGGTCAGGATTGAGGTTAACCAGACGCAGAATATTCATGGGCTGTTCGCAGACATGGTCTTCGGGGCGGATGTAATAAGTGCCCTTGGGGCCTTCGAATTTCAGACCTTCCAATGCCGGGATCATGGCGTCGCCAGAGGTGTCGCCACCGGTCGCTTCCAGTGCGGTCGCCAGGGCAATGGCGGAAGCCATTCCACCAGCGGTGAACAGATCAGGATATTCGTTGTATTTTTCGAGGTGGCGTTCTACCAGCCAGTCATTGATTTCGGTATCAGCAGCAGAGTAGTGGTACACGTTCAGGCCAACCTGCCCGAGGGCGGCGCCATAGACGGCAGCAAAGCTGGCGTTATCGCCATAGCCGGTGCCAACCGTCATTTCATCCAACGCGCCCAGGTCAGAAAGCTGCTCAAACAGGGTCACATAACCGATACCAGACCAGGTCAGGAACAGGTTTTCAGCACCGCTATCCATGGCTTGCTGAATGTAGGGGGTGAAGTCGGTGGTATCAAAGGGGGCATAGATATCAGCGATCAATTCGCCGCCGAACTGTTCCACCGAATATTTTAACGCGATGCCAGAACCCTGGCCAAAAGCGTTGTCAATACCAATGTGAGCAAAATTGGGGCCGATATTCTCCACCAGGTATTTGGCGATGACGAGGGTGTCATCAAAGTTGGTACGTGCGGTGCGGAACACATAGGGGTTGAAATAGACGCCGGTGGTGAAAGCGGAGGCAGCCGGATCAACCATGAGGATGATCTGGTTTTCCATTGCCACCGTGGTTAGCGCAGCCGCCACTGAGGAGGACACAGGTCCCTGCAGCAGTTCGATGCCATCTTTTTCGATCAGTTCGAGCGCCAGGCCAACACCTTTTTCAGGATTGCCTTCGGTGTCTTTGGTGATCACTTCGACGGGGCGGTTGGCGATGATGTAGCGGCCCTGGTCGTCCATATTGCCGCCGGACATATATTCCAGGCCTAATTCAAAGCCGCGCACCTGCTGCTCGCCGTAGAGAGCCATCACGCCGGAAAGCATTGCCAATTGGCCGATCTTGAGGACGGGGCCGAGTTCGACCTCTTCTTCCTCTTCTTCGACAACGACTTCTTCTTCGACTTCTTCTTCGACTTCCTCTACGACAGGCACGTCAGTCGGTTCTTCTTCCACTTCTTCCACCACGGGAGCATCAGTGGGTTGTTCAACGACGGGTTCCTCGGTGGGTTCTACTTGCTGCACACAGGCTGCCATAAGCATGGATGTGATCAGCAGAACGGAAATAATGTAAAGCACTACTTTTTTCATCTTTTTAAACTCCTTAAGTTTATTTTGTTCAGGTAAATCAAGGGTTGTTTCCTCTTCTTCTTTACTGGTATCGAATCTTTGTTCACCTCCTTAGGCTCAGATCATTATTCTGGTACTGACATGTGTTTTTTAACAAATCCGATCAGCAAGGTGTTGACCATTGCTGGTTTCTCGAGACATACAGCATGACCCGCCTGGGGAATGATAGCGAATTCCGTCTGCGGGATACGGCTGGCGATGATTTCAGCATATTCACGCCCCTTGATCAAATCGCCCTCTCCTACAATCAGGAGGGTGGGGACTTTGATCTGCGAAAGCTGGCCGGTGAAGTCGAGATTATAAAATGCTTTCATCAATTCTGCCAGTGCAGCCATGTCTATCTCTGCGTAGCGTGCCACAGAGTTGTCGATAAAGGTCTGGTTGGCGCGGATCCATTCCTCGGCAAAGTTGAGATGATAGGAGGTGCGCAGCAGCAGCTCAGGATCGTTGTTCTTGGCTGCCATTAACCATGGATAGGTCTGGCCTTTGAGCAGCGGGTGAATTTCACTGACGCCGTCCATGACGATTAATGAACGCGTGTACTGCGGGTAGCGGATGGCGAAGAGCATACTGATCTCGGAGCCATAAGAGATGCCGCCGATGTGTGCCTGCTGGATGCCGAGGGCGTCAAGCAACCCTTTGAGATCGTCGGCATGTTGTTCCATGCTATAGGGCCCCTTCGGATGGTCTGATTTCCACATGCCGCGGCAGTCATACAACAACACGCGCATATGTTTTGCCAGTTCCGCGGTCTGGAACCCCCAACTGGCGGTGCTCATCATGATGCCATTAGAAAGCACCAGCACCTCGGCATCTTGCGGTCCGTGCAATTCGTAATACAGATTAATTCCATTCACCAGGGCAGTCGGCATACTATCTTCCTTTAAACTACCTCAAAGGCAAGAAAGATCTTCTTTTCACCGTTGTGTTCACGTTCGACGGTGGTCATCTTCACCATGCTGCCAATTTTGATGGTTTGGGGATTGGCGACATCCACATTCAAAATCTGGCCGCTGATACGGGGACCTTCTGTGAGGGTGACGATACCGGAGCAATAGGGATTCTTCGTGCTGAAACCGGCTTCCGCCATGGCGGTGGGGGGGACGTTGATGATGGTGAAAGCAGACAGCACGCCTTCACCGGCAAATTCAACGATCTCGGTGTTATCTGAATGGCAGCGGGTGCAGATCACACGTTGGGGTATCATCACATGCCCGCAGTCGATACAGGCAGAACCGATCAGTTTGCCGTCTTGCAGGGCGGTGAAGAATTGTTTGCTTTCAGGGGTGTAGGTGGTCATGATCAGTCCCTCCGTTCAAAGATATGTACCACACAGGTTTGGCCGGTGCCGCCGACATTGTGGGTGAGGGCGATGCGGGGATTACCCGCTATCTGGCGTTCGCCGGCGACGCCGCGCAGCTGCTTCCATACCTCGATCACCTGGGCGATGCCGGAAGCCCCCACCGGATGGCCTTTGGCTTTGAGCCCGCCAGAGGTGTTGATAGGATGAACGCCGTCTCTGGCGGTCATCCCAGCCATGGCGGCCTTCCATCCTTCACCACGCGGGAAGAATCCCAGATCTTCAGATGCCATGATTTCGGCGATGGTGAAGCAGTCGTGTACTTCCGCCAGATCGATATCGTCAGATGTTAACCCAGCCATGTCATAGGCTTGTCGGGCGGCTTTGGCGGCAGAAGGGATGCCTGACAGAGTGTCGCGTTCGGTCAAGGCACCATCACTGGCCTGACCACTGCCGATGATGTAGATGGGTGTGTCGGTGAATTGATACGCCAATTCTTCGGCCACCAGCAACACAGCCGCGGCGCCATCGGAGACAGGCGAGCAATCGAATAGTGTCATCGGCCAGGCGATGTTGGGGTTGCCAGCCGGGTCAGCAAAGAATTCCAATTCATTGTTCCAGGTTGGCACCGGATAGCCTTTGGCGGCAGCACGTTGCTTTTTACTTTCCATGATGTCAGCGATGGTCTGGTTGAACTGGGCTTTTTCATTCAAAGCGCCGTTTTTGTGATTCTTGATGCTGACATGAGCGAAAGCCTGCGGTGAGGCATCATATTCGTCCAGATAGGCGGTCGCCATGGCGGCATAGAAACCGGGGAAGGTAAAGCCGGCCGGAATTTCGAACTGGGTGTCGGCGGCGCTGGCGAGCGCATCGGTCACTTCGCCGATGGGCAGGTCGGTCATCTTCTCAACCCCGCCTACCAATACCACATCATAGAGGCCGGAGGCGATGGCGAGAGATGCCTGGCGCAGGGCAACACTGCCGCTGGCACAGGCATCTTCAAGCCGTAAAGCCGGGATACCCGCCAGACCGACCCAGCTGGCGATGATAGGCGCCAAATGCGCCTGTTTTTCAAACTGGTCAGCGCTGAAGTTGCCCATGAAAAAAGCCTCGATCTGGGCAGGGTCCAGGCCCTTATCAACCGTCGACTTCATCTCCTGGTAGGCTTCAACGAACAAGTCGCGCGAGGTTTTGTCGGGGAAAGCCCCGAACTTGCTCATCCCCGCACCGACGACCGCTACACCACGTTTTGTTTTTTTGGTCATATTATCACGATCCAATCTTAGTCTTGCGCTTTGTGATAAATGCGCGCTTCTGACAAATCTTTGGGCCTGGGCTGCCCGGCAGCACTGGAGAGCGCCATTTTGAGTTCATTGCCATCCATAGCATAAACCCCGGGAAATTCGCCCAGCAAACCAAAGGTATGCTTTTTCTGTTGTATGGTGATGAGTCCGTCACCGTCGATGGTGTATGTACCGCTGGAGACCACCCCCAACGGAGCATATTCTGCTACAAAGGTGCCGTCATCTCTGAAATCAAACCACAAGCCTGCGTAGGCCTGCCCTTCGATCTGCACCCATTTGCCAGTAATTGATTGTGTCATTTTGGTTACCTTTCTCTAAAAAGTGACCTTAGGGACAATGCCCAGCCGGTGGGCTTCATCACGGATCCACTCGCGGAAGTCGGGATGTGCCACACGGATTAACGCTTCCATGCGGTCTTTGACCGAACGGCCGCGCAATTCTGCCACACCGAATTCGGTGATGATGGTGTCAACATCCTGGGAAGGAACGGTGACACCTGCGCCGGGCGCCAGGGTCGGTACGATGGTGGAGATGCTGCCGTTTTTGGCGGTGGAGCGCAGGGCAATGATACCGCGCCCGCCCTCAGACATCTGCGCGCCGCGGTGGGTGTCCAGCTGTCCGCCGGTGCCGCTGAACTGACGGGTGCCGATGCTCTGGGAACATACCTGGCCGAGAATATCGACCTGCAGGGCTGTATTGACGCTGATCATCTTTTTGTTTTTAGCAATCACGTAAGGATCATTGGTATAACGTCCGCGATACATTTCCACATCTCTGTTGTGATTCAGGAAGTCATACAGCTTTTGGGTGCCCAGAGCAAAGGCGCCGATCATTTTGCCGGGGTGCAAGGTTTTCTTGCTGTTGTTCACGATCCCGGCATTGAAGAGATCAACCATGCCATCAACGACCATTTCTGTATGTACGCCGAGGTCCCTGCGATTCGACAAAAAGGCTGTGATCGCGTTGGGGATTCCGCCGATGCCAAGCTGAATGGTTGCGCCGTCTTCAATTAATTCTGCAATATACCCGCCAATAATCTGTTCAGTTTCACTGGGTGCGGTCGAGGGCAGCTCCACCAGGGGAGCATGATTTTCGACGATGTAATCGACTTCGGAAATATGCACGAGGGTGTCACCGTATGTCCAGGGCATGTGCTTATTGACTTCGAGGATCTTCAGATCGGCTGCTTGCAGCAGGTCTTTTTGCACAACCAAACCCAAAGCCAATGACATGTAGCCCTCTTCATTGGGCGGGGTGGCGGTGCCCCAGAACACGTCCAGATGTCCGCGTGTCGAATACAGTTTGTCTGAGGCAGCGAGGTGCAGGTTGTTGGGGATGTAGGAAACGTGTCCTTCGGGGTGCACCATGCGGTCGGTGCCGCTGTAAAACCAGTTTTCGTTGAAAAAGTGACCAGCCATTTCAGGTTTGGTGAAGATATCGTAGCTGCGCATCGGCAGGCAGGTCCAAAAATGAACATTTTCGAGTTCCTGCCACCGGTTGGCAATTTCGGTCATCAAACCGACCGGTTCGGAACCGGCAATGGCAACACCGATGGTCTGGTTGGATTTCACCAGGGCGACTGCTTCTGACAGGGTGAGAATTTTTTCTTCGACTTTTAGGCTGACATCCATGAATTCAACACTCCTCTTATCTTCAGGGCATGCGGAAGGCGACAGCCGCCTGGTTATAGCCGACGCCTGAGCCGATAAAGACCACCAGGTCGCCGGATTTTATCTTGCCCAGTTTGCGGGCATCATCGAACGCCATCGGCAGACAGGCTGAGCCAGTATAGCCCCATTTGTCCATGATCCAGTGGGCTTTTTCCAGCGGTAAACCCAGTTCTGCCATGACCAGTTCAATGCTGCTCAGGCGCACCTGGGTGAAAATGACAAAATCGATATCTTCGATGGCAAAATTGCCGTTCTGGGCAACTTCACGGATGCGCTTGGGCCAACCTTCGTTGTTGACTTCGGGGGGGAATGCTGTGACCAGGCGCACCTGGGTCTTGCCGCTGGTGACATTCTCAACGGTGGCGGGTTCTGCGGTGCCGCCGGCGTAAATCCCCCAGTTTTTATAGTAGGCGCCATCCGCAAACAATGCCGAGGAGATGAATCCAGGTTTGTCGTCGGCGGCAACCACCGCCGCGCCTGCACCGTCACCATAAAAGAAACTGATTACATCGTGTTTGTAATCTGCCAGACGGTGCATTAAATAGGCGCCGATGACAAGGATATATTTAAGGTTGGGGTTGGTGGCAATGAAACCCGCGGCGATGGCAAGGCCGGTGGGGAAACTGGCGCAGGCACAGCCGACGTCGAACGTGCCGGCGTTTTTGGCACCTAATTTCTCCTGTACGACCACAGAACAGGCGGGGGTGATGTAATCAGGCGAATCAGTGCCCAAAATGATCATGTCCACCTGGTCAGGGGTGATGCCGGCGTCTTTGAGGGCATCCTTGGCGGCTTCTACCGCCAGGTCGGATGTCGCCCAATCTTCGGGGGCATAAAAGCGCGTTTTGATGTTGCTGCTGGCTTCGAATTTGCCCACCACCTCTGCCAATTTGGGGCTGACTTCGTTCATCCAGCCGGCAAAGGTTTCATTGGTGATTTCTTGTTCGGGCAGGTATCGTCCGGTGCCGATAATGGTTGCATAACGTGACATAGGTTACCTCTGTTTTGACTTTTGTATATGTTATTACGAAATGAAAGATCAGGTGCCAAGCACCATACCGCCATCGACGCTCAAAGCAGCGCCGGTGATGAAGGAGGCCTCATCACTGGCAAGCCAGGCATACAGGTTGGCGACATCGGCGGGAACGCCCATGCGCTGCAGGGGGGTTTTGGCAGCCAGGCCTTCAAGAATCTTCTCAGGCATTTTCTGCACCATCTCTGTGAGAATAAAACCGGGGCAGACAGCATTGACACGAATCTGGTAGCGGCCCAATTCGCGCGCCCAGGTTTTTGTCATGCCAATCACAGCAAATTTGGTGGCTGCGTAATTGGTCTGCCCGAAGTTGCCATACAGCCCGACGATGGAGGAGGCATTCAAAATGACGCCGCCGTTTTGCTTGATCATCTGGGGGGTGACAGCCTGGGCGCAGTTGAACACCCCTTTCAGGTTGACATTGATTACCAGGTCAAAGTCTTTTTCTGACATCTGGCTGACCACTTCACCGTCCTTGAACTTGACAAACAAACCGTCGCGGGTGATACCGGCATTGTTAACCAGTACATCGACACGGCCGAATTTGGCGATGACATCATCCACCCAGGCCTGTACGGCTTCGCGATTGGTGACATCCACCTGGTAAAAGGTGACATTGCCGCCCAACTCTGCGACAGTGGCATTGCCCTGTTCTTCGTTGACGTCACAGATGACGACCGTGGCGCCTTCCTCTAAAAATTTTTGGGCGGTAGCTTTGCCAATGCCAGCCGCACCACCGGTTATCAAACAAACTTTCTCTTTGAGATGCATTTTGATACTCTCCTTGATTTGATATTCTCAGGCACAAAACCAGATACATAAAATGATGATTTTATGCAAACCAAGAATATCACGCTGGCATTACAAAGCGGTTACAAGCTGGTTACAAAGAAGGAGAATTCGTCGCTTTTACTGTGAATTGATCAGACCCTCGTATATTTCTGAAATTTTCGCGGTTGGAGGTGTACCGAATATGCGCTGGTAGGTGTCTTCGCACTGTTTGTAAACATTTCTGGTCATGGATAAGCGTCCCATGTGCACAAAAATGATCATTTGCTGGCAATAGGCGGATTCACATAACTGGTCTGCTGACAGCACCTGATAGGTGTATGGGAGGGCCTGCTCAAGTTTATTCTGTTCAATGAGCTTGTTGATCAATTTCTCGGCTGCCAGCAGGTATTGCTGGTGGTAATATTGTTCTTCGACGACCAGCCATTCCTGTATCATTGAATCAGCAAAGTATCGGCCATGATAGAGCTCCACCGCGTTTTGCAGGCCTGAGAGCTGATCGGTGCTGGTATCGTGCATGAAGACATCCGTGTCCACTATGATGTGAGCGGCAGGATTCAGGCGGTACAGTTCCTGCCGGCGCGCAACAAAAAAGGGTTGGGCGCCGCGCGGCCGTTCTGGCTCCAGCACCTGGTTGAGCTGGTTGAATACCACCTTGAGGTTGTTGGCGGCAGTATCCGGTTGGGAATCGGGCCAGAGCATGGCCAGGACCTGGTCACGTGAGAGCCATTTGTCGCGGTTCGCCACCAGCAGCTGGAACAGTTGGCGCGCTTTCTCTCGTTTCCAATCCGTGTTGTCAATCACCTGGCTGCCACGCCAGACGGAAAACGCGCCAAAGGTTTGCACCCACAGGCTGTATCCTGGGTGGTAGGCAGGTTCATCTGCCGGATAATCACGCAGCAGCGAGGAAAGGTAGGGGGTTTCAATACCGTTCTCGCGCGCAGCCAGGAGCAATGGCAGGAGCAAGGAGCGGTCTTTCAAGCCCAGATAGGTTTCCTTTAACAGGAGGTAATCGTAGTGATGTTCACGTACCATGGGGATGAGTTTCTCAAGGTAGGAGAAGGCAGTGTTCTCGAAGTGTTGGTGCCAGGCGTTGATCGCCAACCACATGCGCACCACAGACAGGAGGTAGGAGTCCTTCAATGAAACTGCCATGGATTCTGCGGTGGTGAGTGATTGGTTAGCCTGTTCATAGTGCCCGGTAAGCACCTGTCCGGCGCCCAGCGATAGGTGGATCAACAGGCACATCCAGCGGTCACCGGCTTTCTGGGCGATTTCGAGTGCTTCATGTGCCATCTGGCGAGCTTCCTCAATACGATCGGAGTAGCCCAGGGCGCGGCATTTGCCCCACAACGGTTCAACGTGGATGCGGACGACATCGATTTTGTCAATGGCTTGCTGATAATAGTCCAGCGCCTGGTCAAATCCTTTGGTGTTCCAGGGATGGTGATAGCGCAGCTGCAGGGCATGCCCCAGGCGCATATAGCCAACAGATTGGACAAAGGTTGACTGGAGTTTTTCGCCGATGGAGATACCGCGGCGGGCATAGAATTCACATTTTTCGATATCTCCGATTGTGGCAAAAAAAAGCGACAACAACAGGGAGGCTTCACGGTGGAAGCGCTGCGGGCGGGTGAGATGGGCCGGCAGCTGCTGGTCGTTCTCGCGTTCAGACAGCAGTGCTATACCTTCGTGAATGCGGCCGGTGCGCAGCAGAATGCGTGCCTGGATCAGATCGGTTTCATCATCGAGTTCTCTGCGCAGCTGGCGCGCTTGCGAAAGCAGGCTTTCGGCACCGTCAGGGTTGCCGAGGTTTAGCTGGTTTTCCGCAG
>Ga0334882_1003420_pt1 | contig 14554 bp, 11 predicted proteins | sample GraSluR1_MG_5_FD_207226 | JGI IMG/M metagenome (GOLD analysis project Ga0334882, IMG submission 207226) | Sludge microbial communities from methane-producing bioreactor in Wageningen University, Netherlands - Granular Sludge_15_04-R1 | ecosystem: Engineered > Bioreactor > Anaerobic >... | reverse complement strand
ACCTGAGCGCAGCGAACACGCAGTTGAGCGAGGATGACAACGTGCTGGTGCAGGGCGTGTTGGGCAGCCCCTACGCGATCGGCTACTTCGGCTATGCCTACTATGCCGAGAACGCGGGCACGCTGAGGATCTTGTCGATCGAGGGTGTCGAACCGACGCTGACGAACGTGGACAACAACAGCTATCCGCTGGCGCGGCCCCTGTTCCTTTACTCGGATGCGGCGATTATGCAGCAGAAGCCGCAGGTCGCTGCTTACGTCAACTTCTTCCTGACCTATGTGAACGAAGAGGTGGTTGATGTTGGTTACTTCCCGGCAAGTGATGCGGCGCTGACGCAGGCCAAGGACGCCTGGCTGGCCGCGATGGGACAGTAAGGCAACGAAACGAGTGACGAGTGATTCTGGGTACATCAGCAGACCGGCAAAAACCGGTCTGCTGATACTCGTCAGCGGACTTGGGGTCGCAGACGGAGTGTCGAGTTGAGTGGGAGAGATGAAATGGTGTCGATGGGACAACGGGTAGGGCGCCATCAGCCTGGCGGGCGCCATCAGCCTGGCGGGCGCCATCAGCTTGGCGAGCGCACGCCCGCAGGCGAAGCTTGGTCCGCCTCCTGGGCGCAGGCGTCTCCCCTAGATCGGGGACTGAGCGCTGCGACGGAGCTTGAGGTGCTTGCTCGGCGACCGCGCATCGGCGAGCGGCTGATCAAGGCCTTTCTGTTCCTGTGCGGTGCCCTGTCGATCCTGACCACGGTCGGGATCGTCTACGAGTTGAGCAAGGAGTCCTTGCTTTTCTTCACGCGCCGTCAGTGGGAGGTCACCAACAAGCCGCTTGCCCAGGACATTGAGGCGGGCTGGACAAGCTTTGAGGTGGGTACATCGGGCGCCTCACTTCGTGATGGCGCACTCATCCGCGTTGCGGGTGAGCTGATGCGCGTCGAGGCGATTGAAGGGACGCGCGTCACGGTGGTGCGCGGCGTTGGCGGCACCACAGCCGGCGCGCACGGTGCCGGTACGGTCATCGAGATGGCCAATCAGGTGACTCTCCGGGAGTTCTTCGGCAAGACGGACTGGAACCCTCAGATCGGCCGATTCGGCATCTGGTCGCTCGTGAATGCGACGATGATGACCTCTGTCATCGCGCTGGCGGTCGCGCTTCCGCTGGGACTGAGCGTCGCCATCTACCTGAGTGAGTATGCGACCGATCGCGCGCGGGCAACGCTCAAACCGATCCTTGAGGTCCTGTCCGGCGTGCCGACGGTGGTCTATGGGTACTTTGCCCTCACCTTTATGACGCCGCTGCTGCGCTCGATCTTCGGCACGGGCGTGGTTGAGATTTACAACACGGCGTCTGCCGGTATTGTGATGGGCATCCTGATCCTGCCCATCGTGAGTTCGATGAGCGAGGACGCGCTAAGCGCTGTGCCCAACGCGTTGCGTGAGGCTGCCTATAGTCTGGGGGCGACCAAGTTGGAGACGGCGCTGAAGGTCGTCGTGCCCGCGGCCTTCTCGGGTGTGGCGGCGGCCTTCATCGTCGCGGCCTCGCGCGCGATCGGGGAGACGATGATCGTCGCGGTGGCGGCAGGAGCCGGTCCGAATTTCACCTTCAATCCATTCAAAGCTGCGGAGACGATGACAGGACACATCGTGAGGATCAGCGGGGGGGACCTAAGCTACAACTCGCTGGACTACAACAGCATCTTTGCGATCGGTTTGCTGCTCTTCTTTATGACGCTGACACTGAACATCGTCAGTCAGCGGGTGGTGAAGCGATACCGCGAGGAGTATGAATGAGCAAGGGACGCGAGAGACGTGCTGTTAGGTCCGACCCCTGGCAGGTTGGTGGGGGCTCGGGCATCGAAGGTGATGGCTTTGCGCCCCGGTTGAACCGGCGTCACCGCATGGCCAATGTATGGAGGACCGTCTTCAGGTTATCAACGGTCGTCGGCATCCTGGCGCTCGGGCTCCTGTTGGTCAATATCATCAATGATGCATTCGGCTATGTGGCCATCGTGAACACGGTTGACCCGCTGGAGCTTGGCGAAGGGCGACCGCTGGAGGAGCTGCCCAAAGAGACATTGGTGCAGATTCTCGAGGCCAATGTCTCAGCGGGTCTCTTCCGCAGGTTTGCTCACGACGAACCGTTCGAGGAGCGAGCCTCCGGCGATGTGATCAACTTGATCTACGAGAACGTTGTCAAGCCGCGGGTCGTCAACCAGTGGACGCTCTTAGAGTCTCTGACTCAGCGGCGGACGATTCTGACCCAGGGTCCCGTTGACTACCCAGGCGCAAGCGAACGCAGCGTTCGAGTGCGCTTTGAGAGCTGGGTCGATGTGGCCTTCATCACCTCGCCTCAGTCGGCCGATGCCACGCGGGCGGGCATACGTACCGCCATACTCGGTTCCCTGTGGACCATCGCCATCGCTATTCTCTTCGCCTTCCCGATCGGCGTGGGTGCGGCGATCTACCTTGAGGAATACGCAGAGGAGACGCAGCTGAACAAGCTGATTCAGACGAACATCAACAACCTTGCCGGCGTGCCCTCCATCATCTACGGCATCCTGGGGCTCGCGATCTTCGTGCGGGCCCTGCAGCCCCTGACGAGCGGAGCGCTCTTCGGCATGACCGATCCGACGACGGCGAATGGTCGCACCATCATCTCGGCAGGCTTGACGCTGGGGCTGTTGATCCTGCCCCTGATCATCATCAATGCGCAGGAAGCGATCAAGGCTGTGCCGAACTCCCTGCGCGAGGCGGCATTGGCCCTCGGCGCGACGCGCTGGCAGACCGTGTGGAGCCACGTCCTGCCCAACGCGATGTCCGGCATCCTCACCGGGGCGATCCTGTCGGTATCACGAGCGATCGGCGAGACAGCACCCCTGGTGGTCGTGGGGGCTTCCACCTACATCACCTCAGATCCGAACGGGCCCTTCGCCAAGTTCACGACGCTGCCCATTCAGATCTTTCAGTGGACTACGCGACCGCAAAGTGTCTTCCGCAATATCGCGGCCGCGGCTATCGTGGTCCTGTTGGTGTTGTTGTTAAGTATGAACGGCGCGGCGATCCTGCTGCGGAACCGCTTCAGCAAGCGGCTGTAGGGTGTGAGGTAAGGGACAAGATGAACGAGACGAGAACGGCAACCTCGGTGCCTCAGACGGCGTTCGCGCCTCAGACGGCGTTCGCGCCTCAGACGGCGCGCAATGGTGGTTACGCTATTGAGGCCAAAGACCTGAGTGTTAGCTACGACGATTTTCTGGCTTTGAAGGGCGTTGATCTGAAGATCGAGCGTCACAAGGTGACGGCCATCATCGGGCCGTCCGGTTGCGGCAAGAGCACGATGTTGCGCGCCTTCAACCGCATGAACGAGCTCTTCCGCGCTGCGCGCACGCAGGGTGAGGTGCTCTTTAACGGCGTCAACATCTACCGCGACGAGGTGGATCCGGTCGAGGTGCGGCGCAGGATCGGGATGGTCTTTCAGAAGCCGAATCCTTTTCCGAAGAGCATCTATGAGAACGTCGCCTGGGGCGCACGCATCAATGGGTATAAGGGGGATATGGACGACCTGGTCTACCAGTCGTTGACCCAGGCCGCGCTCTGGGGTGAGGTGAAGGACAAGCTGGGGCAGAGCGGGCTCTCGCTCTCCGGAGGCCAACAACAACGCCTGTGCATCGCGCGGACGATCGCAACCCGACCCGACATCATCCTGATGGATGAGCCGGCGTCGGCGCTGGATCCGATTGCCACGCTGCGCATCGAGGAGCTGATGCGCCAGCTATCCCAGCACTACACGATCATCGTGGTCACGCACAACATGCAGCAGGCCGGGCGTGTGTCGGACTACACGGCGTTTCTCTCGCTGGACGGGACGGACGACACACGAAGCCACGCGCCGGGCGTGCTGGTGGAGTATGGCCCCACAGCGCGGATCTTCTCCAATCCGGCGAATCAGATGACGGAGGACTACATCACAGGGCGTTTCGGGTAAGGGCGTCGTCAGTCGTGGTCGCCGCACAGAGTCGTGGCGATGGGCAGGGTGAAAGAGAAGGTGCTGCCGGCACCCGCGACGCTCTCAGCCCAGATCTGACCGCCGTGGACTTCGATGATATGTTTGGAGATCGCCAGACCGAGGCCGGTGCCCTCCTGGGCGCGAGCACGGTCGGTCTTGTAGAAGCGCTCGAAGATGCGTTGGAGCTCGTCGGGGGGGATGCCGATGCCGGTGTCGGAGACGGTGATGGTGAGCTGTCCCTCTCCTCGACAGCGGGGACTTCGCTCCCGCGGGGACGAAGGGAGCTGGGGAGCGGACGGGCTGCGGCCTTTGGCGGGGGTGCAGACTTGAGCGGAGAGGGTGATTGTGCCGCCGGTGGGTGTGAACTTGATGGCGTTGTGGAGGAGGTTGGCGACGACCTGTTGGACGCGGGCCGCGTCGGCCTGGACGCGCGGTAGGTCATCGGGTATGGCTAGGTTCAGGACGATGCCCTTACGCTCGGCCTGAGGGCGCAAGCGCTTAACGGGCTTGAGGATGAGCTTGCGCACCTTGGTGGGTTGAAGCTCCAGGGGGACGCGCCCGGACTCGATGCGGGAGAGCTCCAGCAGCTCCTCAACCATCTGGGTGAGGGAGGCCAACTCGGATTCCATATGATCCAGGAAGCGCCGGGCGGCGGGCGGATCGTCGAGTGCGCCATCGCGTAGGGTCTCGACGACGAGGGAGAGCGAGGCGAGCGGGGTACGCAGTTCGTGGGAGACATTGCTGATGAAGTCACGCCGGATCGTCTCGAGGCGCCGGATGTGGGTGAGATCCTGGAGCATAATGAGGTAGCGGGGCGTGGTGAGCGCTCCGGCTGAGCGAACCGGATCTTCATCTAGGCTGCGCGAAGGTAGGCTGACGCGGCGGTGCAAGGGGGTCACGACGGCTCGGACAAAGTCAGCGTAGAGCGCGGTTTCCACGATCGCGCTCTGCTCTTCCTGGGTCTCGTAGCAGCGGTTCCACAGGTCGATGAGTTGGTAGCTGTAGGCGACCTGGGGGAAGCGGCGACCGACGGCTTGGTCCTCGTTGTATTTGAGGATGCGGGCTGCGGCTGTGTTGATCATCGTGATGGTGCCCGAGTTGTCTGTGATGACGACGCCGTCGGCCATCTGTTCGAGGACGGTGGCGAGTCGCGCACGCTCGAGTGCGAGGTGGGCGACCTTGTCCTGCAGCTGGTCGGCCATATGGTTGAAGGCGCGTGTCAGCTTGCCGACTTCGTCATTCGTCGTGGGCAAGAGACGTCCGCTCAGATCCCCTGCTGCCATCCGCTCGACGGCCTCGGTGAGGCGGATCACCGGTCGAACGGTGCGGGAGGCGGTGGCTGTCGCGACGGCTGTCGCGATCAGGGCGGCGGCGACACCGGCGACGATCAGGGTCCGGTTGAGGCGGTTGACGTTGGCGTGGATCTCCGCAACCGGCAGGGCGACGCGGGCGAAGCCGAGCAGGGTGTCGCCATCGGTGACGGTTGCGGCGGCATACATGACCTCGAGGCGCTGGGTGCGGCTGTAGCGCATCGCGGTGCCTGTGCCACGTGTCAGCGCCTGCTGGATCTCGGCGCGGAAGAGGTGGTTCTCCATCGTCTGGCTGTCGGCGTGTGAGTCGGCTAGAACGGTGCCGTCAGCGGCGATGAGGGTGACGCGCTGGGCGAGTCTCTCAGACCACTGAGTGGTCCTGGTGTCGAGGTTGACATCGGCATCGGGGCCGAGGAGCGGTTGCAGGCCATCGGCGATGAGTATGGCTGCATCGACGAGGCGGTCGCTCAGGTCGTCCAGGCGGGCGGTGCGGATCTCGGCAGAGAGATAGAGTGTCAGGCCCAGCGTCGCTGCCAAGAGGATGACGACGAAGGGCACGGTCACACGCCACCACATGGATGAGAACATTCTATCCCTCGAAGCGGTACCCGGCCCCACGCACGGTGATGATGCGGGTGGGGTTGGCCGGCTCGTCCTCGATCTTCTCGCGGAGCCAGCGCACATGGACATCCACCGTACGGCTGCCGCCTGTGTAGTCCCAGCCCCAGACCTCCTCGAGGATCTGGTCCCTGGAGAGGACGCGCCCGCGCTTCTGCGCGAGGTAGACCAGGAGGTCGTACTCCTGTGGCTTGAGCGCCAGGGGCTCGCCGTTGAGGCGGACCTCGTGGCGCGTCAGATCCAGCGATAGGTTGCCGAAGCGGAGAGGGGCGGCGGGCATATCGGTGTCGGTGGTGGGCGTTTCAAGGTCGGCGATGAGCTCCTCGCGTAGGGCCCGGACGCGTCGCAGCTGGGCCTTGACGCGTGCCAGCAGCTCGCGCATGCTGAAGGGCTTGGTCAGATAGTCATCCGCCCCGACCTCCAGCCCCACGAGTTTGTCCACCTCGTCGTCGCGAGCGGTAAGCATGATGATGGGGGCGGTGAAGTCCTTGCGCAGGATCCTGCAGACCTCGTAGCCGTCGAGCCCTGGCAGCATAATATCGAGGAGGATCAGGTCGGGCTGCTCGGTCTGCGCGAGCTCGACAGCCTGGTGCCCGTCGGTTGCGCCGATGACCTCATAGCCTTGCCGGGTGAGGTTGTAGGTCAGCGCATCACGAAGGACCAGCTCGTCCTCCACGACCAAGATCTTCTCTGTCATCGATGCTGCTCCTCTCAGGGTCGAACTAGGAGGACTCGGTCAGATAGTGCACGTCGGACAGCGACTTCAGGCGCTCCGCCGCTTGCTCGGCGGTGAGGTCGCGCTGCGGTTCTGCCAGCATCTCATAGCCGACCATGAACTTCTTCACGGTTGCCGAGCGTAGGAGTGGAGGATAGTAGTGGGCGTGAAGCTGCCAGTGGGCGAAGTCGCCGGGCCCCGTCGGCGCGCCATGCCATCCCATCGAGTAGGGGAAGCTCGTCTCGAAGAGGTTGTCATACTTGATGAGCAGGGTGCGGATGACCTCAGCCAGGGCATCGCGCTCGGCGGCAACCAGTTCGGGGAGACGGAGCACGTGGCGGCGCGGCATGAGCAGGGTCTCGAAGGGCCAGAGTGCCCAGAAGGGGACGACGACCAGCCAGTGGTCGTTCTCGATGAGGACACGCTCACGGCGCTCAATCTCGAGATCGGCATAGGCCACCAGGAGTGGGCGCCCATGGGTCTCGAAGTAGAGGCGTTGGTGGTGGTCCTCCTTAGCTGCTTCATTGGGCAAGGCGTTTCCCGCCCAGACCTGACCATGGGGATGTGGGTTGGAGCAGCCCATGATCGCGCCTTTGTTCTCGAAGAGCTGGACCCATCGGTAGTCCTGCCCCAGCTCCTCCACCTGCTGGGCCCACAGGTCCACGACGGCACGGATCTCTCCGGTGCCCATCTGGGCAAGGGTGAGATCGTGACGGGGAGAGAAGCAGATGACGCGACAGGTGCCGCGTTCGGTCTCCGCGCGTAGGAGCGGATGCTCGTGGCTCGCTAACTCCGGCGTGTCGGGGAGGAGTGCGGAGAAATCGTTGGTGAAGATGTGGGTGGAGGTGTAAGCCGGGTTGACGGCGCCGTTGGCACGGTCGTTGCCGGGACAGAGATAGCAGTTGGGGTCGTAAGACGGGCGCGACGCCTGGATTGGCCTCTCGACCTGTCCCTTCCAGGGGCGCTGCGTGCGGTGTGGCGACACCGTGATCCACTCGCCGGTGAGCGGGTTATAGCGCCGATGGGGATGGTGAGCTGGTTGGAACTCGGGCATGCCTGTCTCCCTCATAGTCTTGATCTGGTCCGTTGATATATTATAGCTGACTCATGGGAGTTATGCGAAGGCCATCACGGCAACTGCTGCCCTGATGCATGATTGCCAGAGGGCGAAAGGTGACTAGACTAGGGGGTGATGCATATGCCGATCTACGAACGTGACGTGCTCTACGGTAGGGGAACGCTGCCGCTCAAGCTCGCTACAGCGGCGCACGTCGAGACGTTGTTGCCGACCGACACCGCGGGAGCGTCTGATCCGGAAGCGGTGGTCGCTACCGCGTTGGCGCGATCGTTGGGACGCCCGCTCCCGCCCGTCAGCGAGGTGCGCAGCGTCGCGATCGCGATTAACGACAAGACGCGCCCGGTACCCCACGACGTCATGTTACCGCCGCTGTTGCGGTTTCTCGATGAGGCGGGGATCCCACCCGAGGCGATCACGTTGGTCATTGCGACAGGTACCCATGTCCCGATGCGTCCGGACGCGTTCCCGTCGGTGGTGCCACCGGAGGTGCTGAGGCGTTACCGGGTGGTCTCTCACGACTGCGATGCGCCGGATCTCGTAGCGCTTGGGACGACGACAAGGGGCACGCCCGTCGTTATGAACCGTCTCTACACGGAGGCCGATCTGCGCATCGTGGTTGGGAACGTGGAGCCCCATCACTTCGCGGGCTTCTCCGGCGGTGTGAAGAGTGCGGCGATCGGATTGGCAGGGCGGCGTACGATCACGGCCAACCACAGTTTGCTGCGCGACCCCAATTCCGCCCTGGCGATCTATGAGGACAATCCCTTGCGTCAGGACATCGAGGACATCGGGCGTGCGGCAGATATCCACTTTGCGCTCAACGTCGTGATGAACGATCGGAAGGAGATCGTCGACGCCTTCGCAGGGGATCCCCTGGCGGTGATCCGGGCGGCGATGCCGGCGGTGCGCCGCATCTACGACGCCCCGGTCCGTGAGCCCTTCGATGTGATGATCACGTGCCCAGGAGGCTATCCCAAGGACATCAATCTCTATCAGGCGCACAAGTCCGTCTCGTGTGCCAACCGCGTCACGCGTGAGGGTGGGACGATCATCCTGGTGGCGGCGTGCGAGGATGGCGCGGGAAGCTTGGGTTGGGAGCGCTTCATGGCACGCGGGTTCGAGAGCCATCAGGCTGCGATGGCGCAGTTTATCCGAGAACCCTTCGAAGTCGGGCCCCACAAGGCTTTCATCTTTGGCCGCGACGCCGTGCGGTTGGCGCGCATCTACGTGGTCTCGGAGATGCCGGCGGAGCAAGTGCGCCGATTGTTGCTTACCCCGGCGACATTGGAGGAGGCGGTCAAGGCCGCTGTTGCGCCGTTGCCGTCAACCGCACGCGTCGGTGTGATGCCGTACGGCAACGCGACGATACCGTTGTTGATGAGCGGTGACTGACGGGTGAGGGATGCCGTCGCCCGCCGCTTAGGTAGTTAAGGTTTGTCCATCATCTATGGAGGAAAGACACAGTTATGACCACGATCAGCGAGCAGTATGTCAATCAGCACTCCCGCCCTTCGGACCTGAAGATCACCGATATGCGCGTCGTGCATCTGAAGGGGCTCCCCATGCGGGTCCCCCTGATCCGTATCGACACGAACCAGGGGCTCTCCGGCTACGGCGAGGTCCGTGACGGCGCCAGCAGCACCTTTGCGCTCATGCTCAAGAGCCGCATCCTGGGGGAGAATCCCTGCAACGTCGACAAGGTCTTCCGCAAGATCAAGCAGTTCGGCCATCACGCGCGCCAGGCCGGCGGAGTATGTGGCATCGAGATGGCGCTGATGGATCTGGCGGGCAAGGCATACGGCGTCCCGGCGTACATGCTGGCGGGCGGCAAGTTCCGCGATAAGGTGTTGGTCTACAGCGACACGCCCTCGGAACCGGATGGCAAGGCGATGGGGAAGCGGCTCAAGGCGCGGATGGACCAGGGGTTCAAGTTCCTGAAGATGGACCTCGGCATCTACTTCCTCAGGAACATTCCCGACACGGTGATTGGTTTTCCCGACACGCTGCGCAGCTACACGGTGATGCATCCTTTCACCGGGATCCAGCTGACGCAGAAGGGCATCGACATCCTCTGTAAGTATGTGGACGATGTCCGCAGCGTCATCGGCTATGAGATTCCTCTGGCGGTGGACCATATCGGCCATATCGGCCTCGAGTCGTGCATCCGGCTGGGGCAGGCGCTGGACCAATTCACGCTCGCCTGGCTCGAGGACCTGTTGCCCTGGCAGTTCACTGACCAGTACGTCACGCTCTCGCGGGCCGTCACGACGCCGATCTGCACGGGCGAGGATATCTACCTCAAGGACAACTTCATGCCCTTGCTGGAGAACCGCGCGGTGTCGATCATCCACCCCGACCTGGCGTCCTCGGGCGGCATTCTGGAGACGAAGAAGATCGGCGACGCTGCGCAGGAGCATGGTGTCGCGATGGCGATGCACATGGCGGGGTCGCCGATTGCGGCCTTGGCCAGCGTTCACTGTGCTGCCGCCACGGAGAACTTCCTCGTTCTCGAGAACCACTCAGTGGATGAGCCCAAGTGGAACGAGTTGATCACGGGCCTACCGAATCCCTTGATTCAGGATGGCTACATGGAGGTGCCCGAGACGCCCGGGCTGGGCTTCGAGGATCTGAACGAGGCGGTTGTGCGTGAGTTCATCGATCCGGATCGGCCCGGTTACTTCGGGCCCACGGACGTATGGGATACCGAGCACTCGCACGACCGACTCTGGAGCTAGAGGTGCGTATGGGCCGCGTAGAGAATGTGATTCACCTAGCGCCGGCGATGTTCACGGAGCGCGAGCAGGCGTTGGTCGAGGCGCCGGAGCAGAATCTTGCCGCGTCGACCTTCCGTTTCGACAGTGGCGTCTGCGGGCTCCGCTTGCGAAGTGATGTGGGGGACGTGGTCCTGCTGCCCCATCAAGGGCAGCAGGTGTGGTCGGTCGTCTTCAACGATCGTGACCTGACGATGCGGTCGATGGTCGACCAGCCCTATCCGACGCGTGTTTTCTTGGAGACGTTCGGGGGCTTCATGCAGCACTGCGGCATCACCGGTGTGGGATCACCCGGTCCGGCGGACACTCACCCATTGCACGGGGAGCTACCTAATGCGCCCTACGGACGTGCCCACGTCGTCCTCGGTGAAGACGATGAGGGACCCTACATCGGGTTGGGAGGACGTTACCGGCACACGGTCGCTTTCTCGCACTGCTATCTGGCCGAACCGATGGTCAAGCTATATCGGGGGGCGACGCTGTTCAGGGCCTCGATGACGATTACCAACCTGAAGCGCTCTGGGCAGGTTCTGATGTACCTGGCTCACGTCAACTTCAAGCCGGTGGACCATGGCCGGTTGGTCTATTCGGCGAAGCCGACGCCCGAGCACGTGCGGGTGCGCGCGAGCATCCCATCACATATCACGCCCGGGCCCGGCTACGTCGAGTTCATCGAGGAACTGGGTCGTCATCCTGAGGCGCATCACGTCTTGGCGCCCGACATGGCCTTCGATCCCGAGGCGGTCTTCTTCATCGACTATCTTGCCGATGAGGCGGGGTGGGCGCATTCGGTGCAGATCCACCCCGACGGCAACGTCGATTACATCGGGCACCGGCCCGACCAACTGCCCAAGGGCACGCGCTGGATCTCACGTACCGCCGATCAAGATGCTATCGCGCTGGTGGAGGCGGGAACGTGCGAGCCGGAGGGGTTCCTCGCCGAGAAGGCTAAGGGCAACGTCAAGGTCCTGGCGCCCGGCGAGGTCTTCCATGCCGACTTCCGGATCGGCGCGCTCTCCGAGGCGGAGGCTGAGGAGAAGGTCGCGACGATCGAGCGGCTCATCGCGACTGACTGAGATCGTGTAGGCATTAACCGAGGACGTCGCAGACTCTTGAGGGGCTCGCTGTTGTCCGGCGAGCTCCTCTTGTCGTGCTATGGGCGTGACGAGTTCTGAGGCGAGCTCTAGCCTTCAACCAGGACCAGTGTAAGATGGTCCTGGTGCGACCGGCGCGCCAATTGCCGGCTATGTGTTGTGGGAAGGGAATGTTAAGACCATATGGATATTGTATTGGGCATCGACACGGGCGGTACGACGACCGACGCCGTCCTCATGGATCAGGAGGCGGGGCGCGTGCTGGCAGCAGCCAAGGCCCTGACGACGCACCAAGATCTGGCGATCGGGATCGAGGCGGCGATGCGGGGCGTGTTCGAGCCCGAGGCGCAGCTCGCCGACCACCCCGGACGGCTGATTGGTCCGGCGGAGATTAGCCTGGTCGGGCTCTCGACCACACTGGCGACGAACGCTATTGTCGAGGGGCAGGGGGGCGAGGTCTGCCTGCTCCTGTTGGGCTATGATGAGGCGTTGATCCGCAAGCACGCGTTCAGCGAGGATCTGGTGACGCAGGACGTCGTCTATGTGCGCGGGGGACACACCATCGATGGTGAGGAACGGGCGCCGCTGGACGAGGAGGCGGTTCGGGAAGCGGTTCTGGCACGACGTGACACCGTGGTCGCCTATGCCGTGTCGGGTTACTTCAGCGTTCGCAATCCCGTTCACGAGCTGCGGGTCAAGGCGTTGATCGAGGAGCTGACAGCGGAGGGTCCGGCGGCGTCCGGACGACCCGTCTCGGTGACCTGTGGGCACGAACTGACGACAAAGCTGAACGCAATCCGCCGCGCGACGACGGCGGCCCTGAACGCGCGGCTCATTCCCACGCTGCGCGATTTGATCCTCACGGTCCGGTCGACGCTCGATGCAGCAGGCGTGACGGCGCCCCTGATGGTGGTCAAGGGGGATGGCTCCCTGGTACGGTCAGAGTGGGCGATGCGCCGTCCGATCGAGACCATCCTTTCGGGCCCGGCGGCAAGCGTGGTGGGTGCCTGGTTCGTCGCCGGGCGTGAGAACGTCTGGGTGGTCGATGTGGGTGGGACCACGACCGACATCGCGGCCCTCCGCGGTGGTCGTCCGCGGCTCAATCCGCAAGGGGCGCAGGTGGGACGGTGGCGTACGATGGTGGAGGCGGCGGACGTGCATACCGTCGGGCTTGGGGGTGATAGCTACGTACGGCTGAGCGTCAACGGTGAGGACCCGCGGAGCTTCCTCAGTTCACAGGCCCATGAGAGGTTCCCGGTTGCGGTCGGTCCGCAGCGGGTGCTGCCGCTGTGCCGGCTGGGTGATCAGGGTGTGATCAGCCGCGAGGCTGTGTTGGAGGAGCTGGCGAGACAGCGGCACGTCAAGAAGCGTCCGCTGCTGCCGTTTGTGGGGCAGTTCCTGATCTCCAGACGCCGGCCCGGAGCTGGGGTGGCAGAAGCCGACCGCGCGCTTGTCGAGCGGCTCCAGGAGGGTCCCCTCTCGTTGGTGGGCCTGGCACAAGATCCGACCTATCACAGTTTCCTGATGGACCGGGTGGAGCGGCTGGTGGCCCAACAGCTCGCTCTACGTGTCGGTTTCACGCCCACGGATGCCCTGCACGCGTTGGGGCGCCTGACGCTGTGGGATGATGAGGCCGCACGCCTAGGCGCGGAGCTCCTAGCGGCTCAGCTGGGGCTTGACGTCGACGCCTTCTGTGAGGGCGTCATCGAGGCGGTCTCCAATCGTGTAGCGATGGAGCTGGTGACGAAGGTGCTCGGGGACGAGGTCGCGGTCGCCGAATGGCAACGCGAGCCGGTGGCGGCAGGGCTGTTGGCACGGGCGCTGGACGTGGTGCAGGAGACAGACCTGGGATGCCGGTTGACGCTGCGGCAGCCCGTCGTTGCGGTCGGTGCGCCGGTCGGCGCCTATATGCCGCGGACGGCGGAGCGCCTGAACACCGATCTGATGCTCCCACCCCACGCGGATGTGGCGAACGCTATCGGAGCGGTCGTGGGAAGCGTGGTACAGCGGGCGCATGTCCTGATCCGTCCGATCGAGTTCGGTGCGCTCTACAGGGTCCATCTGCCGGGCAACCTGGGGCTCGACGCGGGCGTGCGCGACTTCGCGACGCTGGACGAGGGCGTGGCCTATGCCGAGGCGGTCGTCCCGGAGCGCTTGAGCGCCCTGGCGGAGGAAGCCGGTGCGCGGCAGGTCGAGGTGCAGTGCGTGCGGACCGACCAGACCGGACCGGTGCACGAGAAGATCGATGAGGCGATCTTCCTGGAGACCCAGCTAACATTTACGGCGGCAGGGCGACCAGCGGTCGGGGGCTGAGGGTGGCGGCACTGCGAGGGGTGGTGATCCGGCGGCTCGCGCCGGGCGATGCGGAGGCGTTGGTCGCTTTCTATAATGGGTTGAGTGCGGCCTCGAAACGCACGTTTCGCCCATTGGATGTGATGACCTCGGTCGAGACGTGCACGGGCATCGTGCGCGCGAACACACAAACAGTCCCCACGAAGTATGATCTGGTGGGGGTTGACGGCGCGCGGATCGTCGGATGGAGCTTTCTGTGGGACCTCGCCACCACACCGGATGTTGTCGGATCGCACGGCGACGGAGAGGCATCCGGCGAGCTCGCGCCGACCTTCGGGTTGGCGGTGGCGGATGCCTATCAGGGGCAGGGCTTGGGCAGTGCGTTGATGTCGCGGGTGATGGCGTGGTCACGAGATGCGGCGATTTCCGCGATCCTCTTGACCGTGGTGCAGGATAACAGCGTGGCCTGGCGGCTCTATGAGCGGGCGGGCTTTGTACGCACGGGCGAGTTCGTCGGCGACGACGGACTGCCCTACTATCGAATGCGGGCGCAGTTGACGAGCTAATAGGAGATATCCATGCAGGTCTCGGTGATTGCGGTGGTGGTGTTGGAGATCCTGCTGATGGTTGGCCTACCGGTGGCTGCTGTGCTGGTCGTGGGCCGCCGTTGGTCG
>Ga0334882_1003416_pt1 | contig 14564 bp, 15 predicted proteins | sample GraSluR1_MG_5_FD_207226 | JGI IMG/M metagenome (GOLD analysis project Ga0334882, IMG submission 207226) | Sludge microbial communities from methane-producing bioreactor in Wageningen University, Netherlands - Granular Sludge_15_04-R1 | ecosystem: Engineered > Bioreactor > Anaerobic >... | reverse complement strand
ACTTCTTTAATTTAAATTGTTCTTTTTTTTCTTCTAAATTTATCTTCTCTAAGTTTATTATTCCTTCTTTTAATTCAGAAATTAAGAAATTCATTTTATCATTTATTAAGTTAATTAATTTTTCTTCTTCTAAAGAGAACTCTTTTTCTTTGTCTTTAATAAAATTATTAATTTCTTGGAAATTTAATTCTCCAAATTTTTCTACTCTTTTCTTTTTGAATAAACTAAAAAGATTCATAATAATAAGAATTTTAAGAACTATTTATTCTTTTTTATTTTTTTACTAAATTCATTGTTATTGGATACTCGTATAATTTATCTTCATTTGCTTTCACAGCAGCCAAAATACAAAAAATAATGTTTAGAATTCCTAAAGCAGAAACAAGTAATGGTAATGGAATTATAAAAAATAAAAATCCCGAAAACAAACTTTCTAAAATTGAGATAAAAACTCCAAATAAAAATAAACATCCAAAATACACAATTAAACTTAATTGCCAATTTAAAGCCTTTTGAGCATGTTCTTTAACCTCTTTATTCTCTGTTGTTAAGAAGATTATTAAAGCTCCTATAAAATAGGTAAAAATACCTAATATATGTGTTATAATAATCAATGTTTTATCTTCTGAGTATTTTTTCATATTCCTAACTTGTAAATTATCTATTTAAAAGTTTTGGATTTTTTAAAAAATAAGATTATTGAAAAAGATAATAAAAGAAATAATCCTAAAAATAGAATTCCATAAGTTTCTTTATTAAGTCCTATTACTGCACCTAAACCTATTCCTGTCTTAATTGGATTATTTAAACTAATTATTTCTTTTGAAGATGAATTACAATCTCTCATTTCAATAGGCTTTTTAGTATCTGGAATCAAACAATTATTTGAATCTTGACAAATTCTTTTTTGAAGATTATTTGTACAATTTGACCAATCAGAACAAACCCATAAAGAATTACAATTTAAAGATGAAGAACCAAATCCTTTACTACTTGAAGAAGAACTAGAAGATGAAGAACCAGATGACCCACCACCTGTTTTAGGTAAATCACTTTCTGTATAAGTTACAAATTCTGTAAAGTGTTTTGTCCAAACAATTAAATCACTTCCATTATTAATATAACATTCTTCTATCCATCCATTTAAATTTAAATCTACCCATGTTTGATTATCTTCTCCACAAATGTTTTTTATTTCATTAAAATTCCCTTCTGAAAAATAAGCTATTTTCTTACCGGTTTCATTTGGAAATAATAATCTAACAGCATTTGAAAAAATTAATTTTCCATCATTAAAACCTATTTTAATTGCAATACTTTGAGTTCTTGATTTTCCTTCTATTGTGGGAATTATTACATCTATTTTTTTTGGAGCTTCAATGATTCCATTCCAAGAAATATTAGAACTTGTAATATTGGTTGCAGGAATATTAACACTTATATTATTTGCATTTGAAGCATTAATTGTAATTCTTGGTATTGAACCTTGTCCTGTAGAATTAATTAATTCACTTAAATTTATTTGATATGAACTAATATTTTTATCTATACTAATTGAGATATTATTATTTGTATTATTTATTTCATAAACATATTTTATTTCTTCATAAACTGCCAAAATAGTCAAATTTGTTTTAACATTAGTGTAATTAATGTCCCATTTCAAAAAGTTATATCCTTCTCTTATTGGTGATTTAGGAGGAATTGCATCTTCTCCATAAAAAACATCTTGTTGATTTAATATTGTTCCATTATAATCTTTAAATATTACCTTATATTTTGTTCTTTCATATATTGGGCTAACTTTTATGTCAGAAATTATATTATTTAATGAAGAATTCCATCCCTTAAACATATAACCCTCTAAATTTTCTGGAAAAAATGATTTAGCTGACTTTGTATATTCAACTTTTTCTAAATATATTAAATTATTCTCTAAATCATAATATTCAACTTTATTACATTTAACAGTTTTGGAATCAATATAACAATAAGAATATTCTGATTCAAAATTTTGCACTCCTGCATCAATAAAACTAAAATAAAAATTTCTTTCAAATCCAATTCCATCTTTTGTTTTACCAATAATTGTAAAGATTTCTGATTTACCTAATAATGTATTATATTTTGTACTAATTGCTCCGAGAGCACCAACTCCTGCCCAACTTAATGCTAAATTTTGTGCTTCATTTTCAATTTCAGAATTTGATTTTTTAGTTCCATTAGAATAATACAAATTTATTGTTTTATTTCCTGATTTTACTTGATAACAATATTCAGAAGACATTATATTCATCATTGCTGTTTTTAATCCTAAACCACTTGTACCGCTATAAAAACTTTGTCCTTGTAATTCATTTGACATTAATAAATAAACAATACTTGATTCTCTATCATATTCTGCTCTTAATCTATTTCCTCCTCCACCAATTGATTGTTCATTAATTGTAATTTCAAAACCTTTATTAGAATTTATTGATGCAGGTCTATCTGTAAAAGCTTTTTCTAAATCATTTAAGCTTTTAATTAGGTTAATACTATTATTTAATTCATCTATATTTCTAAATAATGCTATTTCTTCTTCAGACATTTCTAATATTAGTTCATCTTTAAGTAAATTGTAAATTCTTCTAGCTTCATTTTGTTTTGAATAAAATTCATTCCAATAGTCATTTAATTCAGGAACATTAGAAACATAATATGGTTTAATTAAATTCTCAGATTCATCAATCAAATTTTTTAATTGGTTTAAAATCTCTGTAGAACTAGAAGAACTAACAAATGATGTAAAAATTACTATAAAAATTAAATATACAATTATTTGAATGTTTTTCATATTGTTTTTAGGTAAAAATTACTTATAAGATTAATTATAATTTAGTAGATATATATTACTTCAAAGTGACACTTAAACTTTTGATTTTTCTTTATTTTTTTTAACTTTTTTTGGTTTTTTTATTATTTTTTTATCTTTTTCTTTGGATATTTTTACTTCTTTTTTATCTTCTAAATTATTATTTTCAGATTCTTCTACCTTTTCATTTTCTTCAGTTTTTTCTTTTAATTCTTTGTTTTCTTCTTTTTTTGATTTTATTAAAATAACTATTAAAGTAATTATTATAATTACTAAGACAGATAATATCCAATATAAAGAAGCACTACCTCCAATAATTGCACCAAGGCCCAAACCAGCTTTAATTTCATCTTCTGGTTCATTTAAAGCAATTCCTGGTTTTTGTATAGAACAAAATCTTGTTTCTTCTGGTTTTGTAGAACTAGGAGTACAAAAATTATCTGGATAAGAACATGTTCTTGTTTGAACTCCATTTATACAATTTGACCAAGCAGAACAAGTCCAAGATGTTGTACATAGTCCTCCTCTAGATATTCTTTGTGAACTTACATCGCTTTCTGTATAAGTTACAAATTCTGTAAAGTGTTTTGTCCAAATAATTAAATCACTTCCATTATTAATATAACACTCTTTTCCTTCATTTAAATTAGAATCTGCCCAATTTTGGTTATTACTTCCACAAACATCATTTATTTCATTAAAATTTCCTTCTGAAAGATAAGCTACATTTTTACCTGCTTCTCCTGGGAATGTTAATTTAACAGCTTTTGAAAATGTTAATTTTCCTCCAGAAAAACCAACTTTAATTGCAATGCTTTGAGTTCTGGATTTTCCTTGTGTTGCTGGAATAGATACATTTACAATAGTTGGAGCTTCAATAATCCCATCCCAAGAAACATTAGAACTTGTAATATTTGTTGCTGGGATATTAACAATAACATTATTAGCATTTGAGGCATTAATTGTAATCTTTGGTATTGAACCTTTACCAGTTGTTAAATTTATTAAATTACCTAAATCAATTTTTGGAATAGTACTAATATTATTATTTATATTAACATTAATAATATCATATGAAGAATTTACTACAATTGGTGTATCTGTATTTTCGTCAAAATCTTGTTCAATTTTATTAGAAAATTCTGCTTTAATTCGCATTTCATATTCATCTAAAATCACATTAAAAGTTAATATTTTATCTTCATATTCAAAAAATATTAATATTGAGTTTTCTTCAAATTCTGCTGTCATTTTAATTGAATGAGAACCTATAGTTGAATAAACAATTATAGTTCCATTATAAAATTCAAAGTCTAAAGTAATATTTTTAGTACAATTATTTAAATCATTCTGAATTCTAACTTCAAAATCCATTGAAAAATTATTAGGATAATCACTTAGATAATCAATAATATTTGAAGAATTAATTATATTTTTTATATTCTCTTTATTTGAATTTATTTCATATTCTGTACCATTAAAATTAACATGGGTAATATTCAAATCTTTAAAAATATCAAAGAAAATTGTCTCTTTAAATATATCATAATATTCATCAAAATAATCACTAGATATACTAAAATTTTCATCATTTATTTTTAATTTGTTTAAATGTGCTTCAATAAATATTAAAGGGTCATCTATAAAATCTAATAAATTAATTTCAGAAAAATTTACTTCAGAAGTTATTATTAATTCTAAATTTGATTCATTAAAACTTAAATTAGATACTATTTTTTTATCATCATAAGTCATATTATTATTTAGTTCTTTTAAATCATTTTTAATTTCATGAAAAGAATTAACTAAAGTATCTTCTATATAATCTTTATAATGATTAAAAGTATTATCACACATATTTGCTTTTACATTAGGTAAAATAATTATAATTAACATTAAAATAATAACTAATAAAAACTTCTGTTTATCATTAAAATTTATTTTTTTTACCATGATAAAGTTATACAAATACCAATAAAAACTAATTTAAATATGTTATGTTTTATTCTGGATTTCTAAATTTAAGAAATGTTATCATATTTTTCTAAACTTTTATTCAATTGATTATTTACTCTAATTAAAGTTGCTCTTCTTGAGAATTCTTTTAATTTTCTTGCTCCAATATATGTTGCTGTACTTCTAAGACTACCAAATAATTCTTGAATAAAAATATTAACATCTCCTTTATATGGAACTTCTAAAATTCTTCCTTCACTAGCACGATATTCAAATACTTTTCCATAATACTTCTCTTGGGCTTTTGAAGAGCTCATTCCATAAAATTGTTTATATTTTCTTCCATTTTTCTCAATAATTTCACCATTAGATTGATCATAACCAGAAAATAAAGAACCTAACATAACAAAATCAGCACCAGCACAAAATGCCTTTGCAATGTCACAAGGATAAACTGCTCCACCATCACTTATTATTAAGCCACATCCTGGATTTGAATTAGTTATACCATGAGCAGCATCTGAACATTCAATAACTGCACTTAATTGAGGATAACCTACTCCAGTCATTCTTCTAGTTGTACAAGCAGAACCACTACCAATTCCAATTTTTACAATATCTGCTCCTGATAAAATTAATTCTTCAGTCATTTCATTTGTTACAACATTTCCTGCAATAATTGTGTGTTTTGGACAAAGATTCCTTAATTCTTTTAATTTTTCAACATATCTCTGTAAATATGCATTTGGAACATCTAACACAATAAAGTTAAAATATTCTCCTAAATTTTCATTTAAAACTTCTTTTAATTTACCAAAATCTTCATCTTTAATACCTAATGTATATGCAATATAATCTGGTTTATTTAATATAGGTAAAAATTGTTTTAATTCATCTATTGAATAAAATTTATGCAAAGCAGTTATAATTTCATATTTAGATAAAGTTTCTGCCATTTCAAATGTACCAGTAGAATCCATATTTGATGCAATTATAGGTATACCTGTCCAAGTTCTACCACTATGAATAAATTTAAATGTTCTTTCTAAATTAACATCTTTTCTAGAAGAAAGAGTACTTCTCTTAGGTCTAATTAATACATCATCAAAGTCTAATTTTGTATCATGTTCAACTCTCATTACAAGGAATTTCTAAACAATTTTCTTTAAATAATTTTGTATCTTTGAATTTGTAATTTTAAAAAGAAAGATTTATATAATAACAAATAGTGAGTTCTTCGATGGTATTTAATATGGTAATTTTACCTTTATTAATATTCTTTTCAAGAATTATAGATGTAAGTTTAGGCACAATTAGAATTATATTTGTATCTAAAGGAAAAAGAGTTTTAGCTCCTTTATTAGGTTTTTTTGAAGTATTAATTTGGTTAATTGCAATGCAACAAATAATGAAAAATGTGACAAATATTTGGTTATATATTATGTATGCTGCTGGATTTGCATCAGGAAATTTTATAGGAATTTTAATTGAAGAAAAGTTATGTATTGGAAAAATAATGGTTAGAATTATTCCTCAAAAAGACACAAAAAAATTAATTGAAACATTAAAGGAAAAAGGTTTTAGATTAACAGTTTTAGATGCAAATGGTGCTTATATGAAAGTAAAAATAATTTTTTCAGTAATGAGTAGAAAAAAACTTAAATCTTTTTTAGAAATAGTAAATCAAGTAAATCCAAATGCATTTTATACTATTGAAGATATTAGATATGTAAAAGAAATAGATTCACAATTACCAATAATCAACTCAATAAAATCATATAGAAAAGGAATTTAATTCTTTAGAAACATTTAAAATTATTTTAATGTTATTTAATCAATGAAAAGAGTAAAACAATTCTTAGAAAATATCCATCTCAATGATTCTGTTTTAATTATTCATCATAATGATTTAGATGGAATAGCTTCTGGTATTTTATTATATAATTTTTGTATTAAAAAAACAAAAAAAATAAAGCATCTTTCCTTTAATCATGGAGATAAATTTAATTTTAGTAAATCTAAAAAATTTGATAAGATAATATTTGTAGATTTAGCAGATAGCAGTATTATCGATATAATTAAATTTTATTTAAAACAAAAAAAAGAAATCTTATTTATAGACCATCATCAAAAAAATATTAATCTCCCAAAAGAAGTTTTTGTTTATTATAATAAAAAAAATAAATATACTCCATGTAGTCGTATGGTTCAAGAAATCTTTAAAGAAAATTATTGGTTGGGAGTTGCAGGAACTGTTTCAGATTATGGATTTAAATATAAGGAAAATAATTCTTATATAAATTCATTCTTAAACAAGGAAAGAATAGAGTTTAACTTTTTTTTTAAGAAAATAGTTTTTACTTTATCAAATTCTATTATTTATTTTAATAAAGATATAAATAAAATTTTTAAAATTATTTTAAGATTAAAAAATTATACAGAAATAGATAAATTACAAAATTATTCCAATAAAGTAGAAAACGAATTACAAAAATTATATGAATCTTATAATAAAAATCAGGAGGAATTAGGGAATATAACTTATTTTTTTGTAAAATCAAAATATCCATTAAAAGGGGCCTTAATTTCTAAATTATCTCTAGAATATCCAAAAAAAACAATAATCTTAGCAGAAAAAAAATCCTTTTTTAGTAATATTATTAAGATATCATCAAGAACTGGAAAAGAAAATATTAATCTACCAGATATTCTAAGAGAATGTATACAAGGTTTTGAAAATTCTTCTTTTGGAGGACATAAAAAAGCTTCAGGAGCTCATTTTCCAAGAAAATATTTAAAAGAATTTAAAAAAAGATTGTCTGAAGTTAAAGTTTGATTATTATTTAAGATAAAATTTATTATAATGAACACAATATACCTTTTTACACTTTGTTTCATCTTCAATTATACCTATATGACCATGAAATGAACAAAAAGGGAGATATTTTCCTTTATAATCTCTCTGAATTAGCTCAGGATTTATTTTCATAACTTTACTTTCTAATTTTTCATGATTATTCATCTTCTTAATTTAAACTTTAATTTTCTTAAATTTTTTAAAGATTAATGAAGTTGAATATATACTTTTAATAAAAGAATTAAAATTTGAAAAAATAAACTTAAATCAAAATTAGATTTAAAAAATAGATTTATTTATTATTAATATGAAAAATTTTATTTGTATAAAAAAGTGAATAGTGACCCTGCAAAATATTTAATTGGAACAATTGGTATGACTATCGGAATTTACTTAGGTTATAAACTTGGAGATTTAAATATTGAATAAATTAATTCATTAAATAATCAATCATTTTTAGAAAATTTAGTTGTAAAATATGAACCTTTAACAAGAATAGTTAATTCTACAATTGGAGGATTATTTGGATTTGGTTCAGGTTTAATATTAGATAAATTAAATAAAAAAATTATGGATTATAAATAAAAAAAAGAAAAATAAAAAATAAAAATTTATTCTTCAGACTCACTAGCTAAAAATGCCCACCAAGGTTTCTTTGTTTGAATTACTTCTCCATTTTCAGCATCAACTTGTGCTTGAACTTGCATCTTTGTTTTAAATAAGCCTAAAACTCTTGCTTGTTTTTCTACTTTAACTTCATATGCAGCTTTTGTTTGATTACCATTACCAACTTCTTTAAGTTCAATAGAACAATTATTCTCTTCAGAACATACATTCAATCTTAATCTTTCAAGTGCTCTTTCACTTGCAGTATCTGGCATAATCTTTACTTCCATATTTTTTCCATTTGAAAGTTTTGCATTAAATAAAGTTTTTCCTTCTTCAGTAGATGTTTCAATATCTAACCCTGTCCTTGCTTTTAGCCCATCTGAATTTAATTCAAGTAAATTATCTGATCTTGTTTGAACTTGAATTTGTTTACCTTCTGCATTTTCAAAATTTCCTTCTTGAAGTTTTACTTGAACACGATTTTGTAATTGAGTTTCATCACCTTGATTTGATAGGTTTAAACTTGTACTAACAATATTACCTGAATCTACATTTTGTATTCCTTGGGCACCAATAACAAGACTTATCATAAATACAGAAAATAACATAGAAAACATTAATTTATTATTCATACTTTATACCTCCTTATAATAAAATTAATATTTGGTTATTTATTAATCTTTTGAAAATTTATTCTAATTTAAGGATTTATGAAAATATTAAATTTAAAAGAAGATATTAAAAGATAAAGAATATAATCAACAGGATTAAAATATTTTTCTGAAGATATTGATTTAAATTAATGAATCTATTTTCAAAAGGAAAACAATATATAACAATTTAATAGTAGTTACAAAGAAAAAATTTAAAAAGGGATTTATCTTCTTATTTTTATGAGTCAAGAAATTCAATTTGATCTTACACCAAAGGACCCTTCTTTTAAAATTAGTAGAGATCTTGTTTTGGTTACATTAAATCCTTATTTCACTGAATATCTTTCAGAAATTGATACTAATGTTAGACCTCTTGAATTAAATTTAATGAATCTTAAATCTAAAAAAAATATTTTTGGAAATTTAAAATATCATTATTATAAACTTAATGAAAATTGGGAATTTGAATTAAAAGATTTTTCTTATCATTTTGAACAAAAATATCCTGATGTAGAACAAGTTTATGTTTTCTCAGAATGTAATGCTCATAATGATTATCATTTTATTAATTCTGAAGGAGAAAGTAGAACTCTTGAAGATTTATCTGCATCTAGAGCAATAAATCTTGCTATTAGTAATATCCTTTTCAAAAAAATGTTAATCTTACCTTGTTTTGGAAAAAAAGAAGGAACATACTTTACTTCGGAAAAAGATTTTACTAGTGATATTGAAATATCAAAAATAATTAAAAGATCATTGGAGTTTCATTCATATTAAAAAATGGGAAATTTAATAGATATAACAAATTCATTTTTTGGAAGAAGGGATATTGAATGGTATAGTCCTATAGATGTTCTTTATTTTGTTAATCCTGAACTTGGATCTTTAGCATATGCTAATAAAAGTAAAATTTTAACTCCAGAGTTAATCCCTTTAATTACAAATTTTAGAGAATTACAACATATAGAAAAAAAAGAATTAATGAAAAATATTTTGTGTAAGTTAGCTATTGAATCTGAAGAAAAAAAAGTTATTGCAGCATTAGAGAATGAATCTCAAATTATAAGTTCTATACAAGATAATGTCACAACTCGTCAAAGGATTATCACTTCAGGTCAAAATTATAGATCTGATAATCAAGTAAAAATGATAGATATCCAAGCTAAAAATGCATTAGAATTTCAAAAATTAAAATATTCTACTGATGCTAGAATTGTAAATGACTATATAGACGGTGAGAAATATATTTCAGATAATGAATATAATGCTCGAAGAATCGAAGCAATTGCAAGGAGAGATGCTTTAATATTCGGAGATAAAATGAGAACTAATCAAATAAGAAGAATCTCTAAAGATCAATTAGAAGACAAATTAGCTTATTACAATTCTGAAATAAAAAGAGCAGAAATTGCCAGAGATAAAGAAGTTCAATTAAAATATGTTGAAAATGAAACAATGTTACAATCTTTAAATTTTCAAACAGAAATTGAAAGAGCAAGAATTTTAGGAGAACTAACAACAAAGGCATATGATACATTAACACAAGTAATTATTGAAGGAACAAAAGTTCTTGCTAGGAGTGGTTATACTACTTTAGAAGGTCAAGGTTTATCTGAAAATGCTGGTAATTTTAAATATAGAATTAGATTTAGCAATGATTGATGATAAATTACCAGAAGATATTAATTTAGAATATATTTCTAAAAATAGTTTAACATATAAAAACATAAAATCACTACCTGGAGTAGAAAAGGTAAAAATAGAAATTGAAAAAATGGGCTTTCCATTTGAAGTTTTTGAGTCTGGTATTTGTCAATCAATTTATAATGCACAAAGATTTGGTTTTAAAAATTTTTCAATAAAAGTCACAGGTTTACCTAAAAAAATAACAATCTATGCAAGTCTTGATTTGAAATTATTTGAAGATTATTAAATGTATAAATAAAAATGTTTCTTTAGAAAGAATTCAAGAAATTATTTATTTTTTCAGAAAAGAAATTATAGAAAAAGAAAAACTATCTGAATTTGATAAGAAAATAAATTTAATATCCAAAAGATTAGAGAAAGATTAATTTTTTTTCTCTAATTTATATCCATTAGGAGTATCTAATACATCATATCCTGCATAAAAAATTTCATCTCTGACTTCATCTGCTTCAGACCATTTTTTCTCACTACGTAATGTTTGTCTTTTTAATGCTAATTCTTCTATTTCAACAGGTACTCTTAAATCTTCTTGAGCCATTGCTTTAATGTCTAAAGAAAAGATTCTATCAAAATTGCATAATAGAGAATATTTTTCTTTAGAAGATAGAGATTTATCTTTCAAGACTCCCCACATAACTGCAAGTCCTTGAGGGGTGTTAAGATCATTAAATACTGATTCTTTAAACTTATTTAAATACACTTGAGCAGATTTACTTAACTTTTCTATATTTATCTCAGGATTTTCTTTCACTCCCAGTTCCTTTATTCGATTTTTTAATTTTTGATATGCATTTGATGCTGATTGAATAATTTCCTTTCCATAAATTAATTGTTTCCTATAATGAGAATTTAAACATAAATATCTATAAACTAATGGGCTGTATCCTTCATTTTCAAGAATATCTAAATCAATAATATTTCCTTTTGATTTACTCATTTTTTCGTCTTCACTCATTGTTAAAAAATCTGAATGAAGCCAATAATTCACAAATTTTTTTCCTGTTGCACATTCTGATTGAGCGATTTCATTTGTATGATGTATTGGGATATGATCTATGCCTCCTGTATGAATATCTATTGTTTCTCCCAAATATTTAATACACATTGCAGAACATTCAATATGCCATCCTGGGAAACCAATTCCCCAAGGAGAATCCCATTCAAGATCTCTTTTTTCTCCTTCTTTTGAAAATTTCCAAAGAGCAAAATCAGTTTTGTTTTTTTTATCTCCAATTGAAATTCTTTTACCTGCACTTAAACCTTCTATGTCTAATTTTCCTAATTCTGAGTATTTAGGAAATTTAGAAGTATCAAAATAAATTCCATCAGAAGTTTTATAAGTATAACCTTTTTCTTCTAATTTTCTAACTAATTCTATTTGTTCTTGAATATGATCTGTTGCTTTACATAAAATAACTGCTCTTTCAATATTTAATCGATCTATATCCTGAAAAAATACCTTTGTCCACTTTTCTGCAATATCTAAAGATTTATTTCCTGTTTCTCTAGCAGCTTTTTGCATTTTATCTTCTCCAGAATCAGCATCTGAGGTTAAATGACCTACATCAGTAATATTCATAACATGTTTTACATTATATCCAGCATATTCTAATGTTTTTCGTAAAATATCTGCAAAAATATATGCTCTTAAGTTTCCTATATGTGCCCTAGCATAAACAGTCGGACCACAAGTATATAATTTCACTTGAAGAGGGTCAAGAGGTTTAAATACTTCTACTCTCCTACCTAAAGTATTCATAAATCTTATTTTTTCTTTCTCTTCCATATTTATAATATTTTCAAGAGATATTTTTATACTTTTCCCTTTGTTTATCTTAAGAATAATGATCTTTTATTAGGGTTCGATTACAAATTAACTTAGAAATTTATAATGAAACTTTTTTAGTGTATTTATTATCATTTTAATTTCACTTATAGAATACTTTTTTCATTTTGTGCAGAATGCCCCAACCGTTGTGGTTATCATCGAGGAGAATTATTGTATGGAGAAGGTGACTACAAAATATTATTTTTTATATTTCGTGGACACTTTTTTTAATGTTTTTTTGTATTGTTTTATCATAAAATCTAAAGTTGATTTTAGATTATCATTCTTTGAATATTCTTGTAATGTTTTATAATACTCTTGTCTATCTTCTAATGATATATTTATTGGGGGATAATGATTTTTTAACAATATAAAATTCAATAATAATCTACCAACTCTTCCATTTCCATCTTGAAATGGATGAATATGTTCAAATTGATTATGAATTATTGCAGCCAAAACAATTGGTTTAAAATTCTTTTTATTTTTATTATACCAATCAATGAATTCATTTAAAGAATTACTTAATTCTCTATAATGAACACCAGCATGAATAATTTCTCCTAAAGAATTTCTTATTACAACATTTACATTTTTTCTAAATTTTCCAGCAAACAATTTTGAACCTTTGAAACATAATAAATGTAATTTAAGGATTAATTGTAATGATAAATCTTCTTTTGTATTTTTTATATATTCTACAGCTTGTGCTACACCCTTAGTCTCTATTTCATCAGAATTTATAGCAACTTTTTTTTCTAGAATTCTCGGAACTTCATTTTCTTGTACCTTTGAGCCTTCAATAGCATTTGTATTATAAACAAAATCTTCAGTAAACACTTTCCATTCTTTTTCTGTTAAATGCAAAATTTTTATTTTATTATTTAATTTATTTAATTTTTCAATTTGATTTTTTGTTAAATCAAATGAGAATACATTAAAACTTATTTTTTTTATTTCTTGTAAAATTATATCTTCTGCTTCATTATATTTTTTATTTAAATCAAATTCAGATAAATTTATTCCAAGATATTTCCTTATTTTTTTTACAGAATTATCTTCTCTATATGAATGAACAAGATAATATTTCACACCATTATTTACTTTCCTTTTTTCTATATACATAGAATCTTAAAGGTGACCACATATATAAATATTCTCATTTTGTAGACACCTAATTAATTATGATAATTTTAAGTAAATAATGGATAGAGAAAATAATTTAAATTCATATAATCCTATTTTATTTATGCCAGAAAAATTAGGATTAAGGCCAGCTACAATTACTATCCATAATGGGAAAGTACTCATGGTATGTTCAAAATACCCTGATGGAGATTATTATTTGTTTCCAGGTGGAGGGATGGAATTTGGTGAGACTATTGAGCAGACTGCTATAAGAGAGACATTGGAAGAAACAGGGGTTAAAATAAAAATAAAAGATATTTTTCATATTAATGAATATATTAACAATAAAGATTGGAATGAAAGATCTATTTCAATATTCTTTTTAGCAGAAGTAGAAGAAATAGGAGAACCTTTAACAAATGATAGTGGAAAAATAAAAGATATTGTTTGGATTGACATAAAAGATTTAAATAAATATGATGTAAAACCATCTAGAATGATTGAATTACTTCAAAATTTAGAAAAACCTCATAAAATTTATAGCATAGATTTTAAAAATAATTAAGTAACTACTACAAGGAATATTAGAGAAATTATTTCTATCTTAAATTTATGAATTAAAAATATTTTTTTGTAGAAAATCTGATTTAATTTTTTTATATTCTTCAATGCTCTTTCCGTTTAAACTTCTTTTTAACGATTCAAATTTTTCTCTCAATTCTTTATTTTTCTTTAATGTATTTATAACTCTATCATATACTTTCCTTATTCTTTTATCTCCTTTACAAAGAATATGTATTTCAATTTCCACCCCTCTTTTTGGACACTTTGTCAGAACGCCCCAACCGTTGTAGCTATGTTTTAGGAGATTTATTGGGTGAAAAATAAGTTTTGTTTGCAGAATTCCTCTACAGGGCATCCATTACAAAGAAATTTAGAATACAGAAGTTTTAAGGATTACTATTTTAAGAG
>Ga0334882_1003411_pt1 | contig 14586 bp, 12 predicted proteins | sample GraSluR1_MG_5_FD_207226 | JGI IMG/M metagenome (GOLD analysis project Ga0334882, IMG submission 207226) | Sludge microbial communities from methane-producing bioreactor in Wageningen University, Netherlands - Granular Sludge_15_04-R1 | ecosystem: Engineered > Bioreactor > Anaerobic >... | reverse complement strand
TCTTCCGGAAGTTTTACCCGCCTGAAGGGGGGACAGCGGCAGCACCCCTTCCTGCTGGATGAATCGGTGGATACCAGCGGATACGCCTTTCTCACCTCCAGTTCGGAAAACGAAGCCGCCCAGGAATCAGACGCCATTGAAGGATCTTTTTTCACCCATTATCTGCTCACGGGGCTGATGGGGGCGGCCGATCATACCCGAAACGGTAAAGTTTCCCTCAACGAGGCTTACAGTTACGCCTCGGAACAGACCCTGGCCCGGACCGAAAACACCATGGCAGGGCCCCAGCACCCGTCTTACGATATGAAACTTTCCGGCTCGGGTGATCTCATCCTCACCGACCTGCGGGCCTCATCGGCGGGACTGGTGGTTCAGGCCGATGTGGCGGGACGTCTTTTCATCCGCGATAATGTGGGGAAACTCATCGCAGAAATTAATAAAACCAATGCGGAACCCTTGTCCATCGCCCTGCCCGAAGGCCGGTACAGCATCACCCTGGAAAGATCGGGATCCTACGAAAAGACCGAGATCGCCCTGGGAAGGAACCAGACCAGAGAGCTGTCTTCGGGCGCCTTTATCGCCCATCGCCGTGAATATGCCCGGGTCCGGGGTAATGAACAACCCGATTTCAACGCCACCGGCGCCGGCGGGCCCTCCGTCCCCCTGGAGTACGTGGATTACGATGTCGCCCTCTTTACCGTAAACGGATCGAACCGGGTGGTGAACCGTCTGGCGGCGGGGCTCATCACCAGCCACCATACGGTGAATGGTATCCAGATCTCCTATCTCATGGGTGAACTGGAGGGAGACCTGCAGGGTATTCAGCTGGCGGGGGTGGGAAGCTCCCTGGGAGGCACGGGCCAGGGCTTTCAAATCTCAGGGGTATTCAACAGCGCCCATTCCTCTCCGGGAGGCCAGATCGCGGGAGTCTTCAACAGCTCGGAAAGTGACATGCAGGGAATCCAGATATCCGGAGTTTTCAACTCCGCCGAAGGCCGGGTGGACGGGTTTCAGAGCGCCGGGGTCTTCAACACCGCAGAAGCAGACCTCAACGGCTTTCAACTGGCGGGGGTCTTTAACTCTGCCGAAGGGTCGGTGGCGGGGATGCAGCTGGCGGGAGTCTTCAACTGGGCCGAAGGAACCGTTACGGGGATCCAGGGGGCGGGGGTCTTCAACGTAGCCGGAGACCTGCCGGGGGTGCAGATCGGGGTGGTGAATGTGGCCCGGGATGTGACGGGGCCCCAGATCGGCCTGATCAACATCAGCCGGTCCAACCGGGGGTTACCCATCGGCCTGATCAACATATCCGCCGACGGCGCCACGGGAGTCACTTCCTGGTCCGACAGCCGGGGCTTCACCTATGCGGGATTTCAGTTCGGAACCAGGAACAGCTACACCCTGATCAGTGCGGGCACCTCCATCCATGATCCCTGGGCGGTCTACTCTGCCGGCGTAAGCCTGGGCCTTCACCTGCCCCTGGGACAGTTCTATCTGGAAAGCGACCTGGGACACCGGGTCGTCTTCACCCGGGAGGATACCCGCAACCCTGAAGGCTGGATTTACGAAGACAACAGTTACTATTCCGCCAGGCTTCTGGGAGGAATCAGGCTCATCGGAAACCTTTCCCTCATGGGGGGCGTTCAGCTTGACGGCTGGTTTCCCCGCTGGATGAGCGGTGCCAACTACCCTCTCTACGAAGGGGAGAAGGTGGAAGAGTTTTCCGTGGAAGACTTTTCTGTCAGTTACGTGCCCCGCTGGTTCATCGGCCTGCGCCTCTGACCTAAAGGGTAATGATCTTGTCCGGGGAGTTTTCGTCGAGATAAATATCGGCGAATCTCCCCGACGGCGGGGGGGCCTGGGCGGCGGAAAGCTTATGGGCCGCCAGGTAGTGAAGGATATCCGCCAGGTCGTCGTAGCTGGAAACCAGGGAGTACCGATAGTAACACTCCCGGTCCTCCAGCACCTTGCGCCGGTCCGGTGCGGTCAGGTTCAGGTCGGGGTCGGTGATCTGCCGGAGGGTATGACGGAGACCGCCGTACCAGGCCAGGGCGAAGTAGAAGAGGTTCAGTTTCTTTTTCTCGTCCATGAAGTAGAGTTCAAAAATCCCCGCCATGGCGGGGACAGTATTGATGATCTGATACTTGTCCACCTTTTCCATGGCCGACCAGTTCACCGCGTAGTGAACCATATCCTTCTCAACCATCCTGACAGTTACCGGTTCCATACCCCATCCTAACCGGGATGACGATAATGCACAACCGGCGACAGCCACACCTCCGCGGGTGCAGGTGTTTTCTCGGCAAAAACGAAGATTCGCCAGGATTGCCCCCCGTGCTTGAAGGGTAATCGCTGAAGGCTCCCCTTGCCAGGGCGGCGGGATTCGTTTAAGCTCCCTTCCATGAGCCTCCATATTGTCCTGGTGGAACCGGAAATCCCTCAGAATACCGGAAACATCGCCCGCACCTGCGCCGCCACCGGGGCGGTCCTCCACTTGATCGAACCCCTGGGCTTCTCCCTGGATGACAAGAGCCTGAAGCGGGCGGGGCTCGACTACTGGCATCTCCTGGAAGTACACCGCTATCCCGGTCTGGACCGTTTCTTCGAGCAAAACCCCCGGGGCCCCTTCCTCTACCTGACCACCAAGGCCCCACGGAGTCATGCCGAAGCGGAATATCCCGACGGGGTCTTTCTTCTTTTCGGCAAGGAGACCCGGGGGCTTCCGGAGGATCTGCTGAAAGCGCACCCGGAGCGCTGTATCCGCATCCCCATGATGGCAGGAGCCCGCTCCCTGAACCTTTCCAACGCCGTGGCGGTCTGCGCCTACGAAGCCCTGCGGCAGCAAGGTTTTCCGGAGCTCCTTCAGGAGGGGGCTTTCCCCGGTCAGCCAACCTCCTCCCGTTGACCTGCTCCCCCCGGTTGGGATATTCTGTGGCCACTATGTTAGACTTGAAATTCGTAAAAGAAAACAGCGAGGCGGTAAAGGCCAACGTCAAAAACCGCTTCATGGATGTGGACGTTGACAAGGTTCTGAGCCTCTACGATAAACGCAGCCTCCTCATTGTGGAAACCGACGGTCTCCGAAAAGAACGGAACGATAACGCCGCGGCCATGAAGGGAAAGCTTGATCCCGCAACCCGGCAGAAGCTGATCGACGAAGGGAAAAGAATCAAGGAGCAGGTGGCCCTCAAGGAAGAGGAACTGGGACTCTGCGAGAAGGCCCTCTTCGCCGAAGCCGCCCGGATCCCCAACATGGCCCACCCCGAGGCTCCGGTGGGAAAGGAAGACAAGGACAACCTGGAGATCCGTCAGTCCGGCCAGATTCCGAAGTTTGGATTCACCCCCAGGGATCATGTACAGCTGGGTCAGGATCTGGACCTGATTGATTTTGATACCGCCACCCGGGTGACGGGACCCAAGTTTTACTACCTTAAAAATGAAGCGGTTTTCCTTGAGCTGGCCTTGACCCGGTACGCCATGGATATTCTGCAGAAGAAAGGCTTTATCCCCACCATCACCCCCGACATTGCCCGGGAGGAGGTGCTGGAAGGTATCGGTTTCAACCCCCGGGGAGAGGAAAGCAACATCTACGCCCTGGAGGGAACGGGAACCTGCCTGGTGGGAACCGCCGAAATAACTCTGGGGGGATATCATGCGGGACAGATCCTCAAGGAAGAGGAACTCCCCATCCGGATGGCCGGACTGTCCCACTGTTTCCGCCGGGAAGCCGGAGCGGCGGGACAGTTTTCCAAGGGGCTCTACCGGGTTCATCAGTTCACCAAGGTGGAGATGTTCGTCACCTGCCTGCCCGAAGATTCGGAGAAGATACATCTCGAACTTCTGGCCATCGAGGAAGAGATCTTTCAGGGGCTGGAAATCCCCTTCCGGGTGGTGGATACCTGCACCGGCGATCTGGGAGCACCGGCTTACCGCAAGTTCGACCTGGAAGCGTGGATGCCCGGCCGGGGCGAGGGAGGAGAATGGGGTGAGATCACCTCAACTTCCAACTGCACCGACTACCAGGCACGGAGACTCGGGGTGAGGTACAAAGGGGATTCCGGCAAGGGTTACGTCCATATGCTCAACGGCACCGCCATTGCCCTGTCCCGGGCTCTCATTGCGGTGATGGAGAATTTCCAGCAGGAGGACGGATCCATCCGAATTCCCTCCGCCCTGGTACCCTACACCGGGTTTGACAGGATAGGACCACGCTGATCCTTACCTGTCATCCTTTCCTGTAACGAAAAAGGCTGTTTCGGAAGAAAAGGGGGACAACCCTTGCCGAGGACAGCCTTTTTTCATGGAGTCGCCGGATTACCGGGTCTTTTTCAGCATCACCTTCTTCATGGTGTCCTTGTAATCCTTGAGGTTGTACCTGCCCTTCTTCCCCATTTCTTCCCGGACCTCCTTGTCACAGGCTTCATAACAGGGAAGGCAGAGTGACTTTGCCTGGAAGGTGATATAGTTTTCTTCTCTTTTAGCGCCGGGAATGACTTTTTTACAGGAATCACAGATCACATTAGTCATGGAAACTCCTTGATATCGTCTAAGTTGATATCAGTTTACCGAATAAACCCACGAGGGGCAAGAATTTTACTTCCCCCGCCGTAATTCCCCGCCGTAATTCCAATTTTGATGAAGGGAAATTATTTATTCCAGGTAACCCGTCATATCTTGAACAGCTGCTTCCCCCGGAGCCGGTAAAATCAGTCTCCTGTCAGAGCCGGTGTCACTGACAGGACCGGTCATTTCCGGTATACTTTTTCTGCAGGAGGTGAGAAAGGATGGACGCACTCATTATTGTGGATGTACAAAACGATTTCTGCAGCGGAGGGGCCCTGGCGGTACCGGAAGGGGAAAAAGTGATTCCTCCCTTGAACCGGCTCAAAGGCCGGTTTCCCGTCACCGTGGCGACCCAGGACTGGCATCCCCGGGGACACTTTTCATTTGCTTCCACCCATGGCAAAAACCCAGGCGAAACCATTGAAACCGCCTCGGGACTCCAGGTACTCTGGCCCGATCACTGCGTTCAGGGTTCGGCGGGGGCGGAGTTTCCTCCCGACCTGGACCTGTCACCGGTGAACATGATCATCCGCAAGGGAATGAATCCTCTCATCGATTCCTACTCCGCCTTCTACGACAACGATCACGCCTCACCCACCGGGCTTACAGGGTATCTCAGGGGGCTGGGTGTCTCCCGGCTCTATTTCGGAGGCCTGGCCACCGATTACTGCGTTTTTTTCAGCGCCCTGGACAGCCTGGCCGAAGGATTCGAAGTGATTGTCCTTACCGATGCGGTTCGGGGTGTGGATATCCCTGCGGGGAATATTGAGAAATCTTTACAGATCATGACCGACCGGGGCATCAGGCTGGCGGTCTCCCGGGAGGTCTAAATGTATTTTACACCCCTGCTCACCGATTTTTATGAATTGACCATGGCCCAGGGCTACTATCTCAATGGAAAAGACACCCCGGTGGTTTTCGATATGTTTTTCCGGCGCCAGCCCTTTAACAGCGGCTTCGCGGTTTTTGCGGGCCTGGAGGAACTGATTAACCGGCTGGTGAACCTGCGGTTTCACGACAAAGATATCAGCTACCTGAAGAAACAGAAGGTTTTCAAAGATGAGTTCCTGGATTTTCTAAAAGGGTACCGGTTCTCCGGCGATCTCTACGCCATGGAAGAGGGGACCATCGTTTTCCCCGGGGAGCCCTTGATTCGGGTTCACACATCCATGATCGAAGCCCAGCTCATTGAAAGTCTTCTTCTGAACCAGATTAACTTTCAAACCCTGATTGCCACCAAGGCTGCCCGGATATACAACGCCACCGGACAGGGCAGGGTGATGGAATTCGGCCTCCGCCGGGCCCAGGGAATTGACGGAGCCCTGTCGGCTTCCCGGGCCGCCTATATCGGGGGCTGTGCCTCCAGTTCCAACACCCTGGCGGGGCAGATGTTCGGGATTCCCGTGGCGGGAACCATGGCCCACTCCTGGATCATGGCCTTCGACAATGAAGTCAATGCCTTCCGGGCCTACGCCGACATTTATCCCGACAATCCCGTCTTTCTCATCGACACCTATGACACCCTGGGGAGCGGCATCAGATCTGCCATCGTGGTGGGGCAGGAGCTGAAGGAAAGGGGGAAGCGAATCGGTGTCAGGCTTGATTCAGGAGACCTGCAGTATCTGAGCCAGAAGGTCCGGGAGAGACTGGACGCGGCGGGGCTGGAAGATGCCACCATCGTGGTTTCCAACGACATTGATGAAGAAGTCGCCTGGCAGCTCAGGGCCAACGATGCCCCCGTCGATTTCTGGGGTATCGGAACCCAGCTGGTCACCGGAGGGTGCGATTCCTCCCTGACCGGAGTGTATAAGCTGGCGGCCCGGATGATGGAAGGGGAACTAAAACCGGTGTTGAAACTTTCCAATAATCCGGAAAAAATCACCAATCCCGGGGTGAAACAGGTGCACCGGTTCTATGACAGTCAGGACAGCCCCCTGGGCGATCTTATTTGTCTTGACGAAGAAGAGATTCCCCAGGGCTTCCCTGTCCGGTTCAACCACCCCATGTACCGGTACAAGCACTACGAGCTGGCCCATCATACCCGGAGCGAACCGCTCCTTATCAAACAGATAGACAGGGGGGCCGACTGCTCCCGGAAACGGAGCCTGAAAGAGATAAGGGAAAAAGTCATCTCCGATGTGGCCCGACTGGATCCCACCCACCGGCGGCTTCTCAACCCCCATATCTACAAAGTTTCCCTTTCCACCGCCCTGAGCAATATGAAATTCGGCCTTATCGATGAGCTGACCGATGACTGAAAAACCGAACCTCTGCCGCATCGTGGCGGAAATAGGAACCGCCCATGGCGGGAGCCGGGACAAAGCCCGCCGCCTTATAGGCGCCGCCGCCGAAACGGGGGCTGATACGGTGAAGTTTCAGTGGGTCATTGCCCGGGAGATTCTCCATCCCCGGGCGGGTTCCCTTGATCTGCCCGGGGGATCCATTCCCCTTTATCAGCGGTTCCTTGAACTGGAACAACCGCCGGAATTCTACACCTTCCTCAAAGAAGAATGTGAAAGAGCCGGAGTCGGCTTTCTCTGTTCCCCCTTCGGGCTGGAAAGCCTGGCGGGGCTGAGGGCCCTGGGGGTACGGGAGGTAAAAATTGCCAGCCCCGAGCTCAATCACCTGCCGTTGCTGGAAGAAGCCCGATGCTTCGACGGGGTGATCCTTTCTTCCGGCGTCTCCACCCTGGGGGATATGGAAGAAGCTGTGGCTGTGACAGGCGATAGCACCGTGATCCTGCACTGCGTTACCCGTTACCCCGCCCCGGAGGAAGAGTACAATCTGAACCTGCTGCCCCATCTGGCGGCAGTCCTGGGGGTTGCAACGGGTGTGTCCGACCACAGCCTGAATCCTGTTCTGGTTCCCGCCCTTACCGCCGCCCTGGGGGGAGTCATGGTGGAAAAACACTTTACCCTGAGTAAAACCGGCGGCGGCCTGGACGACCCGATCGCCCTGGGACCGGAAGAGTTCACCACCCTGGTCCAGGCGGTTCGACGAGCCGAACGGGAAGGCCGGGAGGAAACAATCCGGCGCCTTTCTGCGGGATTCGGAGAAGCCAGGGTCCGGGCCGTCCTGGGTTCAGGGAAAAAGGTCCTGGCTCCCAGTGAAGCCCCGTATTACGATACCACCAACCGGAGCATCATGGCCCTGGAGGATATTGCACCGGGAGAACCGGTGAGCCGGGAAAACAGCGCCCTCCTGCGGTCCGAAACAAACCTGACCCCGGGGCTGCCCCCCCGGTTCTGGCCCCTGGTGCTGGGGCGGCGGGCCCAAAAAAAAATCCCCTCCGGAGAGGGGATTACCTGGGAGGCCCTGTAACAGGGACGGGGCCCTGAAAACCCCCTCCCCGCCGGCCCGACGCCGGAAAGACTACTCTCTGTAGGCCACCGGTACGGCTTTTGACTCCACCTGGTCCCGGAGCTCCCGGATCATTTCCCCGGTTTTCCGAACCGTTTCCTCATACTCCCAGATCGGCTTCTCATCGCTGCTCCGCAGTTTGGCTTCCACCCCGCCGGCGGCGAGGGATCTTTTACTCACGGTGAGGCGCAGAGGAATCCCTATCAGGTCCGCATCGGCGAACTTGATCCCCGGGCTTTCGGACCGGTCGTCAAAGAGGACTTCATAACCTTCTTTCTGAAGGGCCCGGTAGAGCTCCTCGGCCTTCTGCTCCACCGTTTCGTCCTTCTTATCCTGGAGCAGGGTCAAATGGACCTGGTAGGGTGCCACGGTGACGGGCCAGATCAGGCCGTTTTCATCATTATGTTCTTCGGCGATACACGCCATGAGGCGCCCCACCCCGATACCGTAGGACCCCATGATGATCGGTTTCTCCTTGCCGTCCTGATCCTGGAAAGTGCAGCCCATGGATTCGGAATACCGGGTCCCCAGTTTGAAGATGTTCCCCACCTCCACCGCTTTGTCCGCCCGGAGAGGCTCCCGGCAGACAGGGCAGAGATCTCCTGTGTCGGCGGCGACGATGTCGGCGATGATATCGGCGCTGTAATCCCGGCCGTAGTTGGTATTTACCAGGTGGTATCCTTCTTCATTGGCTCCGGCGGTCAGGTTGGCACTGAGGGGAATCAGGTCATCCACCACCACCAGCGTGTCTTTCATCCCGCCGGGATAGGCATATCCCGGAACCGCTCCGGCGGCCTTGATTTCATCATCGTGGGCGGGCCTCAGCTCCTTGGCCTTCACCGCATTGGCCAGCTTGGTTTCATTCAGCTCCATGTCGCCCCGAACCACCGCAGTGACAAGCTTCTGTTCCTCCCCGGGGGTGCCGTCCTTACCTTCGGTGGTGAGGGTGGCCACCATGAAAACCGCCTTGGCGGTTTTTGCTTCGGGAATATCCAGGAACCGGGCCAGATCGGCGATGGTTTTGCATCCCGGAGTGGCCACTTTCTCCGCCGGTCTGGGTTCTTCCCCATCCAGGGGAACCTTGGTCATCTCCGCCACCTGGCGGTTGGAGTGATAGCCGCAGGCATCACAGATGATGATGGTATCCTCCCCCATGGGGGTCATGTACATGAATTCATGGGCGATCTTGCCCCCCATCATGCCCGTATCGGACTTGACCGCCAAAGTTTCAATGCCGGCACGGCGGAAAATATTGAAGTAGGCCTGGTAGTGGGCCCGGTACTGCTTATCCAGCCCTTCCCAGGACGTATCCAGACTGTAGGAATCCTTCATGGTGAACTCCCTGACCCGGATCAGTCCTGCCCGGGGCCGGGGATCATCCCGCCATTTGGTCTGGATATGATACACCAGGGCGGGCATCTGCCGGTAAGACTTGACCACCCGGCGGGACAGGTCGCCCAGGGCTTCCTCATGGGTCATGGCCAGCACCATATCGTGTTCCTTTCTATCCTGCAGCCGGGTCAGCTCGGAGCCGATCTGATACCATCGCCCCGTTTCCTTCCAGAGATCCGCCGGGAGAACCACAGGCATGGTCACCTCCTGACCGCCGATTTTCTCCATCTCGTCATGCAGAATGGCTTCAATCTTGTTCATGACCCGCCGGGCCAGAGGCAGATAAGAGAAACTGCCTGCCGAAACCTGATGGATGAATCCTCCCCGCAACAGAAGGCGATGACTTACCGCCTGGGCATCGGAAGGGACTTCCTTGAGGGTAAACGCAAAAAGTCGGGAAAAACGCATGAATCTTATCCTCCGGTTTAATTCTACCTCGGCCGTGGGAGGTTCTTAACAAAAACACTCTTTCAGTCATGAATCCAGGGCGTGTACAGATAAGGACGCCCTAGGATGGCACAAATAACTGACCCTTGTCAATCTATCAGTCCTTTGCCCGGCCATCTCCCTCTGAATGAAGATGGCCAAGGACAGGCCCCTTCGCACTGGCATTATCTCATCGCCCCCTCCTGACCGTCATGGTTTTTTTTAGCATTCTATTCTCCGGTATATTTATGCTATAATCGCGCCAAGGAAAATTCCGTGAAAAGAATCGGCAGCGCCCTCATCAGTTATACCGTCCGAGCCCTGGCCCAATCCATGAGCCCCAAAGTCATGGTGGACCTTACCCGTAAATTCATCCCCGGCTACGACCTCTACGCCCGGACAGGGTTCCCCTCCAGCATCGCCATCCCCAACAAGGATGCCGCCCGTCAGATCGTAACGGACCTGCAGAAATCGGGCCACTATCTTGATTTCATCCTGCTCCTGGTTGAAGTGGGCGAGAAGGGCCACATGGGCCGGAAATACGCCATTCCCTACATGCGGGAGATCCTGGGCGGCATCTTTGACATGGATCTGATTTATGATCAGGCCAACAAGATTTTCATGGAAAATCCCGATGTTAACAAAACCCGCAACTGGGGTGCCCTCAAAGTGGGGGAACCCTATACCCTGGCCTTTCTGAGAATTGATATCGTGGGGAACTCCGGAATCGTCAGGACGAACCCCGCCGCCGCCGTATCTGAGGTCTATGATTCCCTCCGGGCCATGACGTACCGGGCGGTGGAGCACCGGAACGGCCGTATCTGGGGCTGGGACGGCGACGGCGGGGTGGCGGCTTTTTTTGTAGGTAATCGGAATCAGAGTGCCGTTCTGGCGGGGATGGAGATCCTTCATGAAATATATCTTTACAATCTGATTTCCTGTCCTTTAAAAGAACCTATCGCCATCCGGGCGGCGGTTCACAGTGGTGCCTTCGATTACACCCCCGATGAAGAGGACATGCGGGCCAGCGAAACGGTGAAGAGGACGGTCCACATCGAACACAAACACACCAGGCCGGGAAGCCTCACCATCAGTCCCGTGGTCAAGTATATGCTGGACCACATCGTTTCCAGCGAGTTCAGTACCACCACGGGAGACGATCAGCTTGAGTACTATAACTATTCCCTGGAGCTGGAAAAATGATTCAGGTTCTTATTGTGACCGATGAGACCACAACCCTCAGGATGGTAGACCCCCTGGTTAAATCCCGAATATGCAAAACCGAGACTATTGGTCTTTCCCAGGTTTCTCCGAGGCTGAAAAACGCATCCCCCCCGGACATTCTCTACCTGGATGTCACGGGCATGGATCTGAAGGATATCAGGAAAAGACTCAGAGCATTTTTTCAGGCTGGAGCCGTGACAGTGGGCATTCTGGATCCCCGGAGCGGAATTGACGACCCGGCGGAGCTCTTTCATCTGGGAGCTTCAGACTATCTGGGGAAACAGCTCCTGAAGGAAAATTTCAAACCCGCCCGACTGAAAAGAGTCATGGAGTACTCCGAGGCCTTTATGGAAGACTGTGAAGATCCTTCCCCAGGCGGATCAGATAACCTTGCTGCCCGCCCCACCCTCCCCGGAGGGAACTGGGACAGGGCCGAGCCGGGAACCTGTTACGCCTTCACCTTTCTTTTTGTAGAAATGGATCTGCCCCAGGATTGGAAAAAGAAAGCCGGCGCGGCCCATCTGAAAAAGGTAAAGGAGCTGTTTCACAACCACATAAAAAGGGCGGTGGAGCCCTCCAACGGCAGGATCTGGATGTGGAACGAATTCGGCGGGGTGGTGCTCTTTCCCCTGGTTGACGACAGCAGCCGGGTGGTTCAGACTGCGGCCCGGCTGATACTGAACCGGATCCTCCACAGCGTGGAGGAGTTTCCTTTTAAAACCGTGATCAGTTACCGCATGGCCCTGCATACGGGAGAAACGGTTTTCCACAAACGGGGAGAAACCGGCACCATCGTATCAGATACGGTGAATTTCATTTTCCATCTGGGTCAGAAATTCGCCGAACCGGGACAGCTGTACATCACACGGGAGATATTTGACGGGATGCATCCCGGATTCCGGAGTCTCTTCGTCCCCGAGGATTCTTTTGAAAACCGGGAGATTTTCAGGATGCGTTCTCCCCGGTAAAGGCGGAAGGTCTCCGGAATAAAGGGCGGGAATCTCCTGAACAGCCCTTCAGAAAACATTCATTATCAATCTGCCAGTTCTCTATAGATGGTCGCAAAAACCTTCTCCAGCTCCAGGAACGCATCGAAAACGGCAGGATCAAAATGGGTTCCCTTCTGGGCTCTCATTTCCTTGACCGTATCTTCATGGGTCCAGCCGACCTTATAGGGGCGGGGGCTCCGTAAGGCATCGTAGACGTCGGCGATGGCGGTAATCCGGGCAGACAGGGGGATGGCTGAACCTTTCAGCCCCGACGGATACCCCGTACCATCGTACCATTCATGATGGGCCAGGGTAATCTCTGCCGCCATGGCCAGTTCATCCTTTCCCATCAAAATAGCGTGGCCCAGCAGGGTATGACGTTTCATCTCCTCAAATTCTTCAAAACTGAGCTTCCGGGGCGCCAGAAGAATGGAATCGGGGATACCCACTTTTCCGATGTCGTGCATGGGAGCGGAGGCTTCGATATCTTCGCAGTATTTTTCGGTCTGTTCCAGAATTTTGGCCAGATGCCGGGTATAAAGCCCCACCCTTCGCATATGATGGCCCGTCTCGTTGTCCCGTAATTCGGAAAGCCCGGCCAGGGTGTGGTACATGTCGATTCTACTTTGTTTTTCCGCCAGCTTCTGGCTGGAAATATCGATGGGAAGGGCTATGTAGTAAGCCGGTTTGCCCAGGGGGTTATAGATCCCCTTAATGACAAGGTTGACCCAGACCAGGCTCCCGTCCTTTTTTTTATTAATCACCACCCCCGCCCAGGAACCTCGGGAAGCATCGGCGATGCTGGACCACATGCTGCTGAATAATTCCTGGTATTCTTTCTCTGAATACCCCAGTTCCCTGTAAATTTCTTTTCCAGGGTTGAGGATGCGGGGCTGCTCACCCAGGACTTCCTCCCGGGAATATCCGTAAAAATGGCAGACCGCCGCATTCACGTCTAATATAATCCCCTCCGGATCGGTGATGACCACCGGCTGGGGAATATTATCCAGAAAGAGCCGCAGCTTTTCCTCATTCTGCTTAAGCTCCAGCTCCTTGTTGACCAGGGCCGTGGTGTCCAGATAGGAGATAACCAGATCAAGACCGGGAATATCCGTGGTGACCGCACTGACCAGTATCCAGGTTATATCACCATTGCCCTTCACCAGCCCCTTTTCCACATTCTCCACAAGACGATGCTCCCGGAGGGCCTGGACACTGGCATATTCGTCACTGGGCATTTCCTGCCCGTCCCGCCGAATGATCTTCCATTCTTTGCCATTGATGGTTCGCTGCTGTTGGGCCTCTTTATCCAGACCCAGGATCCGGGCGGCCGTTTTATTGGCATTGATGATCTTACCGTCTCCGTCGGCAATGGTAAGACCCACGGGAGTAAAATCAAACAGAAGCTGCAGTTTCCGTGCATTCTCCTGGGCGGCGATTTTATCTTGAATTCGTTCATTAATGTTGATCACGATGCCGGAGATAACCGAAGGTTCCCCCTTGTCGTTCCGTGAACTGATCATTCCGACATCAGAAAACCAGAGATAATCCCCATCGCTCCGCCGTATCCGGTAATCCACCTTGTAAGGCCCCTTATCCTGGATGCAGGAGCGCATATTTTCCATCATCCCTTCGTAATCATCGGGATGAACCAGGCTGGTGAAATCGGTGTAGTGGGTAAACTGCTCCGGCGGGTATCCCAGCATTCGGGCCTTGTTTTCACTGAAATCAACCCGCCCCGTGTCCAGATGCATCTGCCACCAGCCCACCTCTCCCGCCAGCATGACCCCCGATAAACGGTCGCGGAACGTTTGAAGCTCCGCCACGGTGGCCTTCAGTTTTTCATGGAGCTCAAACTCGCGGCTCATGTTGGAAACGGCGCTGCGGATAATGGGACCATCGGCATCATGAAGCAGGTTGCTCTCCATCCGTACAGGGAGGGGACCCTCGGGTCCTTGAAGCCGAAGCTGGCAAACCAGGGTTTCCCCGGTATGCAGCAGCTCCTGGACGTGGTGGTAGAACTCATCCTGGGAATCAGCTGTCAGCAGGGTAAAGATTTTCCGGCCCACCAGGGAATCTCCCGACACGAAGCCGGCAAAGGTTCTGTTGACGCTGTGGATCCGCAGATCCCGGTAATAACTCACAAAACCGACCGGGGCATTATCATACAGCTCCCGGTACCGGGCCTGGGACTGTTCGAATTCCGCCTGGATCCGCCGGAGTTCATCGTTCTGGAACTCCAGCTCCTGATGATAAATACTCACATCCTGGGACAATTCCTGCACCAGCGAGTCGAGGTCGGGGGACTTGGCCTGTCCCGCCTTCAGCACCTCCGCTATCTTTTTCCTCAAGTACTCGTCCGACCGTGATATGTCATCGTACATGCACAACCTCCGATCAGTATGACAGCCCGTTTAAACGCTTTACTGCTAAAACCAATGGTTTCCGTTGAGTCCCATAGCCAGAGTCTGTGTAGTGACTCTTATTATAATGGCGGTTTTTCCGGCTTGCAAGGGAGTATTCCCTGCCCCTGGGCCCCCGACCTGACAAGTTAAATGACACCTGACCTATGAAAATCTGTACTGAGTGGTACTCATATCAAAATACCACCAAAGGCTTCATTGGCGGATAACCC